>Ga0315907_10003588_pt1 | contig 18137 bp, 11 predicted proteins | sample LakEriMetagenome_3_FD_203525 | JGI IMG/M metagenome (GOLD analysis project Ga0315907, IMG submission 203525) | Freshwater fungal communities from buoy surface, Lake Erie, Ohio, United States - Buoy 12 MA123 | ecosystem: Environmental > Aquatic > Freshwater > Lake > Lake biofilm | place: USA... | reverse complement strand
AAGGCATGCAAAATTATCCTTTTTGCTGGAAAAACTGTTAATTTAAATCAATAAGCATTTCAAAAGAAGAATAATTTATGGTTATGTTTCAAAAATCATTGTATATCCTGTCGGCTTTTTTATTTCTAGCCATCAGTTCACCTACTGACAATAGGAGAGAATTTGAAATAAGTCGGAATTTGGAAATTTTTGCCCAGGTTTATAAGGAGTTAAATGGCGGCTTTGTGGATGAAATAGATCCTGGTAAACTAATGCGAACAGGCATCACCGCTATGGTTGCTTCGTTGGATCCATTTACCAACTATTATCCCGAATCTGATATTGAAAAATATAGAATCCAAAATGAGGGAAAATCCAATAATGCGGGATTTGATTTCAGATTTATCCAGCAATATGCCACCATTACAGAAATTTATGAAGGGCAATCAGCCGATAAAGCGGGGATAAAAACTGGTGATCAGATTATTGCTATTGATGGCAAAGACACCTATGGAAAATCAGCCGAGGAAGTTGATTTTTTCCTCCGTGGCACCGCAGGTTCTTCCGTTTCTCTAACGTTAAGAAGACCAGGAAGCACCTCTGAAATAAAGACAAATCTGGTTCGGGGTGATTTTGAAGTGCCAAATGTTCCCTATTTCAGTCGTTTGGAAAATGATATCGCCTATATTTCATTGACCACTTTTACACCTCGGGCAGGACGAAATGTTTCCAATGCCCTCAGGGATATGCGTCAGGAAAATCCTGATTTAAAAGGGGTTATTCTTGATTTGAGGGAAAATGGAGGAGGACTTCTCATGGAAGCTATCAGTGTTTGTAATGTGTTTATTCCTAAAAATAGTTTAGTGGTCACCACAAAAGGTAGGATAAAAGAACAGGATAGACTGTTTAATACCACTCAGGATGCAACAGACACTGAAATACCTTTGGTTGTTCTTATAAATAGAAGATCTGCCTCTGCTTCTGAAATAGTGAGTGGTGTGATTCAAGATTATGACCGCGGCGTGGTCATCGGCCAAAGATCGTATGGAAAGGGTTTGGTGCAAAATACGGTGGATGTTGGTTATAATGCGCGTCTAAAATTAACCACTTCAAAATATTATATACCAAGTGGCAGGAGTATTCAAAGTGTTGAATATAAAAATGGTGAACCTGTTGAGGTTCCCGATGATAAAAAGGTAGCCTACAAAACTTTAAATAACAGAACCGTATATGACGGAGGTGGCGTTTCCCCTGATTTACCCATTCAGCACCCAGATAATATACCCGTTATACAGTCCATTCTGCGTCAGGACATCATTTTCAGATTTGTTTCCCGCTATGCTAATAGTCATAAATCTACGGACATTAATAATCTGAAATTCAATGATTTTGACCAATTTCTTTCCTTTATCAGGGATGAGCAGATAGAGTTTGAGACAGAAGCCAATAAAGCTTGGAAGGAATTTGCCAGAAAATCAAAAGAAGAAGGATATGCGCTGACGGAAACCCAAAAGGTAGTCGTGGAGGCATTGGAAAAGGAGCAGAAAGGAATCCTAGAAAAATACAAAACAGAAATCATGAATCTAATTGAAAAGGAAATAGCCGCCCGACATTTCTATGCCAGCGGCAGAATAAAAATCGGACTAAGAAATGATCCTGAGGTAAAAGAGGCAATTGGGTTACTTCGTCAACCATTGAGATATAATGAGCTATTGGGATCTAAACAATAAATAGAGAGACATGTGACCCCTCTGGGGTCAGGACCAGGGGGGGATTTGGCGCGCTGAAGCCTGGTTTTGAATCAGGATTTACAGGATTCCGAGGATTTTTTAGCGTTGGGCATTAGTTAGGATGATGCGCGCAGCAGCCTATGATTCACTTTTCCATCATCCATTCTTTTTAATTAGAGAATAGTAAGCATTTTGCCATATATATGCTTTTGAATCAGGATTTACAGGATTCCGAGGATTTTTTAGCGTTGGGCCTTGGTTTAGATGGTGCGCGCAGCGGCCTGGTTTTGAATCAGGATTTTCAGAATTTTCAGGATTAACCATAACGCCTTTGGTTTGAGACGGAAGATTATTATTAAATAGTGCTTTTATTTCCGGGCTATTCGCCGCTGCGATCATCGCATCGGCGAAAAGCACATAATAGGTATTCATTTCTAGAAATACGATACCTCCCCCACCAGCGACGTTATCTTTAATCCTGAAAATCCTGATTCAGAACGCTACGATACAGCACCCATCTAGAAATAAACAGTATGTTTAAACCAGCGACGTTATCTTTAATCCTGAAAATCCTGTAAATCCTGATTCAGAACGCTAAGATACAGCACCCATCTAGAAATAAACAGTATGTTTAAACCAGCGACGTTATCTTTAATCCTGAAAATCCTGTAAATCCTGATTCAGAACGCTACCATATAGCACCTATCTACGAATAAACAGTATTTTTATTTCGCCCCTACTAGATTATTTCAAAAAATTGGATGTTTCTGTAATGAAATCTACCGGGTTTTCGGCATGTACCCAATGGCCGGCATCTTTGATTGAGACGATTTTTGCTTTAGGGAATAATAAAGAAATATTTTCTTCGTCGGAAGGGAGGATATAATCTGATTTTGCACCTTTTAGGAAGAGTGTAGGTCCGTCAAATGATTCCTTTGACGGAAAATCAAGCATTTCCTTATATTGTTCGATTAACACGGGGAGATTCATTTTCCACCCGAAGGTTCCATCTCCAAGTCTATCCAGGTTTTTTAATAGAAATTGAACAACCGATGAATCGTGGATATAGGTAGAAATAATGTCAACAGCTTCTTGCCTGCTTTTTAATTCCTTAGGATTTACCTTTGACAGCGCATACAGGATATCTTCATGACTTGGCAGATATACTTTAGGCGCGATGTCAACTACAACCAGATTACCAACTAAAAGAGGATATTTCAAGGCAAAGGACATGGCTATTTTTCCACCCATGGAATGACCTATTAGGGAGACTTCTGATATTCCAAGATGGTCTATAAAATAACGAACATCTTCCACCATGGAGGTATAATCATGTTTGGTATCATGAAAAGATTTTCCATGATTTCTGACGTCCAGAATAAACACCTGATAGTTAGCAGCTAATTCCTTAGCTATACCTTGCCAATTATCTAAGGAGCCCAGAAAACCGTGTAGAATAAGTAAAGGCTTGCCTTCACCGAATGATTTATAATGAAGTAACATGGTTGATATTTTGCCAGGGTAACCAATTCCCTGATACCTCTAAAATATGAAAGCGGGCGAATAATTCCTCTGCATACCATCCTGTTTTTCGCGTTTTTGCCACCATATTCCTATGTTTTTCACCGTGATAGGCATAGTTTTCAACAAAAGAGACATTTTGCCATACACTAAAAGTAGCTTGTTGAATGAGAGGCCATTCGCCAACCCCATTGGCAGAATAAAGCCCTTCAGGAGATTGGTTTAAGCTTTTGCTTACAGAAGGAACGTCTTTCCAAAAGGAAAAAAGATGAGATTTTTTGATGGTCGCCCTGGTTAACACAGCGACAGGCATATCTGTTTTGGGCGAGGTTGCCACATCGAAGGGTTGTTTTCCGTCCCAGGTACCATGAACCTTGCAAGTTTCCATAAAAAGCGTTCCAAAGGAGGTAGCGTCTTCAAACCAAAACCTCAGTTCAGTCGAATCGGATAAGCCCCTTTTTGCCGTTTGAACGTCGGGCCAGATGAGCAAAAGGCCGTACAAACTAAGGTCGGGGAAAATACTAAAGCCATTTCCTGCGCCGGTCCCTAACATTTTCCCAAAAGAAGCACCAGGCAAGTCTTTAGTAAGTGATGAGGATTGGCCCATCTTTTTGAAAGCCTCCCATTTGGAAGAAACGCGAAAAAAGCTAAATGTGACTATTTGTGACATAGATTAAGAAACAAAAAAATGGAAACATGGTTCAGGAAAGGACAAAAAACAGAAAGGGGGATAAACCTTTCGACTTATCCCCCCTCCGTTTATGTTTGCGCTAAGCGCAAGCAGAAGATTATTCTACGATAATCATCTTACGAGTTGCAGTGAAATCAGCTGCTTTCAACGTGTAAGTTAATACACCTGTAGCAGATAATTCAGTTGACTTCAAGCTAACTTGGTTGTAACCTTTTGCATATTGTCCGTTGATTACTTTCAATGTACGACCAGTTACGTCCTGGATAGTTAAAGTAGCTGCACCAGCTGCTGGTAAGTTGAAACCAATGATAGACTCACCCGCGAATGGGTTAGGAGTATTTTGGTATAACTCATAGTTAGCAGAAGCTTTGCTTGCATTGAAGTTTAAACCTACGTTTACAACTTCTCCACCTTTGTAGGCTTCAGCAGCAGTGTAACGGCTGTTTAAGTTCAATACTTCGCTTAAAGTTGTGTTAGATTTAGCACGAACTACCAAGCTAAATAATACACCACCTTTTGCTTCGCCATTCCAGCTAGCAGTAACAACACCTTCTTCAGCGAAGATACCGAAGTTTTCTTCAGCTGCGATACCAGGTACTAAGTCAACTAACTCTAAACCTTTCTTGTCAAGGTTTAATGTGAATTGGAATCCTTCGATACCGTTTAAGTCAGCTGCAGTAAAGTCAACTTTATACTCATTACCAGCAACTAAGTTCATGTCAGCAACATTGATTCCTAAGTTAGAAGTCAAGTTACGAACACTACCTTGAGTACTGTTAGCGATAGCATTACCGTTTACATCACCTACTTTCACAGCAACGAAATTAGCAGATAAAGAACCTTCTAAGTCGTTTACGTTTTTAACTTCTGGGAAGCTAGCTGCCCATGGGTTAGAAGCATTTGGGAAAGTGTAAGAAGCGTCAACGAATCTCCAGCTGCTATTGTTAGCAAATGTAGCGTCGATATTCAAGATTAACTTACGTAATTGGATCAAGTCTAAAGTAGTTACAGACTTAGAGTTATTTACGTCAGCAGCGATCAATTTGTAAGGCGTATTCAAAGGCTGAACACCTAAGATATGCTTGCTAATCAATACAAGGTCAAAAGTAGATACACCATTCAAGAAACCTTTGTTCAAGCTTGGAGTTACAGTGTAATCCGCACCAGCAGTTAAGTTATTGAATATGAATAAACCGTTAACACCTGTTGCGAAGCTCTTTTGAGTCTGGCCAGAAAGGTTAACTTGTACACCTTCAACAGTAGCTTTGCTTTCTGTCTGGATTGCACCAGCTACAGCAGCAGAAGCAGTTCCATTTCCACAGAAGTTATCTTCAACGTTGATAGTTACTGTACAGAAATCTTCATTACCTGCAGCATCTTTCAAGTAAACTCTGGCAGTTACACCACCTTTGTCAGCTTCTGTTAAAGTTAAAGTTGCAGCTCTTGTACCTTCTACACCATTTGTAAGTTTAGCAATAGAAGCTACTACCCCACCAGAACAATCTTCTTTACTCCAGTCACGATCAATATCCTGGAATACATCTTTAGCATTTACTACAACCATACACTTTGGAGCTGTGCCACCTGCAGGCATTAAAGTAGCCGTTAGGTTTTGTACACATACAGGAGCTGGCGCTTTGTTGTCTTCAACGTCAACCGCTAAGCGAGAAACCGTTACGTTACCGCAATCGTCACGCACTGTTACACGGACATCATATTCATCTACTGGTAAGCCGCTTCCTGAAATCGTAAATAATCCATTTGTTGTACCTGTGATAGTACCTGTTACAGAAGTTCCTGTAGCCGTAAGTATATCAAGACCTCTATCTAACAATTCGATTTTCTCTAACTCTAAATCATTAGTTGCACAAGCATCGCTTGCAGCAAAAGACAATTTAAATTTAGCCTTACAAGTTGCCCCATCAATGCTGAAAGAATTCTTTGTAGCATTCCAGCTAATACCTGCAGTTTTATCAGCATCTGCAGTAGCTGGAGTCCATGCAGTTCCAGAAGCAACAGTAGGCTTAGTATTATCAGTAACTTTAATTACCTGAGTATATTTGTAAGCAAAACCAGGCTTAGTAACACATGATGGTAAAGTTGGTGTAACAAAACCAGAAGTAGAAGAAGCACCTGAACCAGCGATATTTTCACCAGCAGCTGCAATAGCACCACCTTTAACAAGTACACTTGAACCTGCAGTAGATGCTTCAAGGGCTGTCTGACTTCTGCCTGCATTTGCAGAACCCAAAGTAAAGGTATATTTAACCGCCGCCGAACCAGTATTTCTTGGTATAGTCACCGCGTAAGCAGCAGGATCAGCTGCAGCACATGACATGTGATTTGGAACCATACACCAGTTGATAACGGTACCTGTTCTGTAAATCTTATAGCAGAAATTATCACCAGGAGCTGCATCATACTTCGTTTCGCTATAGCTAACAGCAAGTAAATCACAACCAGCCTCATCTAGGCCAAGGTTACTTCCAACAGTTGCTGCACAGTCTCCTGCAACATCAACTGGCACAGTGATAGAGAAGTCATGGTTAGCACGTACATAAATAGTTTGAGTTACACTCTTAACGATTGATCCTTTAGTAACCGTCCATTTACGGGTAATAGTACCTGTATCACAAGTCAAAGCTTTAGTTACTTCGTACTTTACAGAACCATTGCACTCTAAACCATAGATATCAGGGAATCCGAACATTGCATTAGAAAGAGTTTCATTTGCAATTCTTCCATCAGTAATAGAAGAAGTACCAATGATCTCTTTTTCAGTACAATTAACCCAATTTTTTGCTAAAGCGTTATATGTTTTATCTAAATTAGGTGCAGTAATAACCGGTTCAGTCTTGTCTACGATATTTATAGTTGACATGCAAGAACTCCAGTTAGAACCTAAAGAATTATTATAATGCTTTGCATCAGTACCCCATAGTTCAACCATCAAATCAGTTCTGTCAGAACAAAATACGTCAACATATTGCATGTGTCTTGGCGTCCAATAAGTATTGGCAACTGCAGCACCAGATCCATCTAACACTGGTTCAAAATCGGCGATAGTTACCACACCATTTGAAGTACCAAGGAAAGAATAGGCGTCATAATCGGTGTTTAGTTTTAAATACCTGAAAATACCCGAATTTGCATCAGTATATGTGAATTGACGACGTACATACAAAGAATCTAATGTACAGTTGTCGCGGCTACCTTCATTGATATCAGCAACAGTCAAACGAGCAGACATTTGTTGAGTCACATCAGCATCACCTGCGTTTAACATTTGATACCAATTTGAAGAAGAATTTGACGTTAAAGAAACATTAATAACGTCATCACATTTCATAACTGGTGCAACATTGTCCACCACTTTGAAGTATAAAACCTGGGTATTTTGGTTGTTACAACCATCATGAGCAGTAATGGTTACTTTGTGGTCACCAATTGGCAAGCCAATAACGTTGTAAATAGGTGCTGTAGGTGTTCCTAAGTTTACAACCGTGTAATTTGCAGGGGCGTATCCCCCCCCAGAAGTTGGTGCTGGAACATAGTAAGAAGCATTCCAATAAGCTCCTGTTTCAAAATCGTACTTTAAGCTTATTGCAGTTCCCGAGCAAACATCAGTAACTTTTAGATTAAATAAGTTACTTAAATCTCTCAGGTTTGCTGCTGTACCCAAACGTAATGAAGCAGTACAATCGTTAGTTCCAACAGATACAACTACTGGAGATCCTGAAGATGTACCTAGAATAGCAGTTCCAGCACCTGGAACAGTGCTATTAGCTGCAAATACAGGAGCTGATCTATCTTCAAATGCAAGTACCCAATAATCTGTAAAATTATTAGCAGAATTACACCAATCAACTACAGAAGCAGTGATTGCAAATTTTGTGCCATTACATGTTGGGAATACAGTGTAAGTAAAATCAGAAGAATAATTACATAATGCATTTAAACCAGTGTTAAAGAAAGACAATGAGTCTGCACCGGTAGTAAAGCCAGTTCCAGTACTAATTGAATTTCCGTACTTGTAAGTGTAAATACTCTGAAGATATGCCCTTAAATCATCTTTAGTTGAAGGAATTCCAGTACACTTGTTAAATACAACCATATTTGGTGTAGTTACAGTACCCGGAGTAGCGACGTAAACACCACCTCCAACAGTTCCATTTGTTGAATATACCGCTAGACCATTAATGGTTGTTTTTGCCGTACGAGTTGAGGAGGTATGAACAGCAAGTGCCGTCTTACTAGGTCTATTAAACGTAATTAATTGAGTAACTGTAGTATCATTACCCCTTTGATCAATAGCCTGGAATGTACGAGTAATAGTTGCCATTACACCACCCGAATTGCATTCATCATAAACAATTCTGTCGGTAACTTTTACCTGAACTAATCCACCGCAATTATCGGTTACTGATGTAAGTGCACCAGTAAAATAAGCGTTTGTGGCCGTTTTCCATGAAGCTTCTACATTAAGTACATTGGCAATGTCGTCACATGTTAACTGATTATGATCAGCAGGATCAACTACTGCTGGTGCAGTGTAGTCAACTGCAAAAATAACACCTTGACAAATTAAGGCAGCACTTGCAGCTGATGAAGCATAAACACCGTAAGCCCAACCAGAAGCTGGACTAACTCCGTCAACGATACCACCATTGGTTGGATTAAGGTCATTGATCCTTACATCTGGGGTACCAACAACAGTACCTAACATAACCATACCAACCGTTACAGTTGCCTGGCAATTGTCACCTACGCGTACTTCTAAACTTGTAACACAAGTTTGAGAACCCTGCGCGGCAATGTTCTGTGTGCTCGCAAATAAGGCTGCGACTGCAAGCAAGGTGATCCCTGCGAGTCTAGCTAGCTTATTTGTAAGCGGTGAAAAAATTGAGTTGAATTGACTCATTTGATTACAATTTGTTAAAATTAAAAAAAAATATACAAAACTAGGTCCTTTCATGCTAGGCTCAACGCAGAAACCCTCAGTAGATGAAGCACCTGCGAGGGAAAGAGAATCGATTGTTTTTACTTTAAAGTAATTTCTTGTCATGGGATAGTCTATAAAACTCACGCAATTTACATCTTATTCTTCTTAAAAGTCAATGGCATTTATCCTAAAAACGAATATTAATAAAATTTTAACTAAAAAGACGGCCATCTGCCCTATTTTAATCGAACGTTAACACTTTTATACAAGACAAAAGGGTCATTTGTCCGAAAAACAAATAACCCTTTTGCTATAATTAAATCCTTTTTATAATTTCCACCCTTCTCTAAAACGGGGTAGTAAAAGCTGGTTCGCTTCCTTGTCTTGCTTGAATTTTTCCTTCTCCGGATTCCATGTCAATGGTCGGCCCAACTGATAAGCGATATTGGCAATGGCGGAAACAGAGTTGCTTCTATGCCCTATTTCTGCGGGACAAATAGGCTCCGTACCATTTTTTGCTGCATTAATCCAGTCGGCATAATGATCGTCAGAAGCATAAAGACGCTGCTCACCCGCTTGAATGGTCGCCGACACAATGGAGGCAGGATTGCTATCGAGGTAGCTCCTTGAAATATCAATCGTACCTTTCTCGCCTATAAAACGAACGCCATTACCTCTGCCAAAGTCCTCATGTTTCATGACAATCCCATTTTCATAAATCATTTTCAAGCCTCTCACTGCCTTAGGTTCAGAGGGAGGAATCAATGAAACAGGTCCTGAATCATCCATACCTAATCCCCATTGAGCAATATCGAACATGTGAGCACCCCAGTCAGAAAGGATTCCACCACCATATTCCCTGTATTTCCTCCAATTTGGGAAAATATCCTTCTCAACGGGAGGGGATAATTCAGAATGAAAAGGGCGATATTCTGCAGGACCAACCCAGCCTTCCCAATTCAAATAGGTGGGAAGGCTTTCCTGACCTAAGTCGCAAGCGATGGCAGGATCACCCACATTGACAAGCACCTCCCTGATCGCGCCGATGTATCCATTGCGCACCAATTCACAGGCATGCCTGAAATTTTTCCAGGAACGTTGCATGCTCCCCGTTTGTAACACTACGTTGTTATCTTTTGCCGCATTAACCAATGTACGTCCCTCTACCACCGTTCTTGTCAAAGGTTTTTCACAATATATATGCTTTTTTGCTTTTGCAGCATCAATACCCTGCTTGGCATGCCAATGATCGGGCGTGGCAATAACAACGCCATCAATGGCGGAATCAGCCAATATTTCTCTATAATCAGCGACATCTTTAAATCCGCCCATCGTTTGATTTCCACCAGATTCGGCAAAGGCTTTTTCAGCCAATGCTTTAAATTTGGCCAGTTTCAAGGAATCAACTTCTGCACCAGAAATGATTCTAACTGGTTGCTTTTTAAAACTGTTAAGTAATCCCCTGGCTTGTTTACCCGTGCCTATAAAGCCTATGGTAAACATATCGCTGGGTGCGGTGTATCCCCTACCCAAAACATAGCGGGGGACGATGATAAAACTTGCGGCAACAGAGGTTGCCTGGAGCAAAAATTTGCGACGAGAAGTATTTGACATCTTTTTTCTTCCCAAAATACAAGATTTTAATGAAATAGTGTATTATAAAGAAATAATTCTGGCACTGAAACCTTTGCCCGATGGCAGTTGTTTAAGAAGTTTTGTAAAATTGCTATTATGTCATTTAAAATTGTGGCGCCATTCAAACCGACAGGAGATCAGCCAACGGCCATACGAAAGTTGTCTTCGGGTATTATCAACGGCGATAAATCACAAGTCCTCCTGGGGGTAACTGGTTCTGGAAAAACATATACCATTGCCAATGTTATCCAGGAAGTTCAGCGCCCTACCTTAATATTAACACATAATAAAACACTGACCGCGCAACTTTATAGTGAATTTTGTGCCTTTTTTCCTGAAAATGCAGTAGAATATTTTGTTTCCTATTACGATTATTATCAGCCAGAAGCTTATATTTCGTCATCCGACACTTTTATTGAAAAGGATTTAGCGATAAATGAAGAGGTTGATAAATTGCGATTACGTGCCACATCTTCCCTTCTTTCCGGAAGGGAAGACGTTATCATCGTTGCCTCTGTTTCCTGTATATATGGTATGGGAAATCCTGAGGATTATAAAAGCAGCATTATTCGCATTCATACTGGTCTTAAGATTTCAAGAAATGCGTTTTTAACCCAATTGGTCGATTCCTTATATGCAAGAACAGAGACCGATTTCAAACGTTCCACCTTCAGGGTACGCGGTGATACCGTCGATATTCATCTTCCTTATGTAGATTATGGCTTTAGAATTACTTTTTTTGGCGATGAAATAGAAGTCATTGAGCGCATTGAATTGGAAACGGGAAAGCGTATTGAAAAAATGCAGCAGGCAGCTATTTTCCCGGCTAATCTTTATGTCGCCCCAAAAGATAGGATGGGTCTTATTATGGAGGAAATAGATGCCGAACTAAAGGAACAAGAAGCATTTTTCGAAAAAGATGGCAGAATTCTGGAAGCACGCAGGATTCGTGAAAGGACTTCTTTCGACATGGAAATGATGCGCGAACTGGGATATTGCAGTGGAGTGGAGAATTATTCCAGATTTTTTGACGGTCGTCGTCCTGGAACCCGCCCATTTTGCTTGTTAGACTATTTTCCAGATAATTATCTAATGGTTATTGACGAAAGTCATGTTACGATTCCTCAGATTCGGGGTATGTTCGGTGGGGACAGAGCCAGAAAATTAAGCCTGGTGAGTTACGGATTTCGACTTCCGTCAGCTATGGACAACCGACCTCTGAATTTCACAGAATTTGAAGGCGTCATAAATCAGGTTGTTTACGTCAGCGCCACGCCAGCAGAATACGAATTGGAACAAACTTCGGGAGAAATTGTCGAACAGATCATCAGGCCAACGGGCTTACTCGATCCTCCCATTGAGGTTCGTCCCAGTATTAATCAGATTGATGATTTATTGGATGAAATAAATAAAAGGGTGCTCCTAAACGAAAGGGTCTTGGTAACCACGCTGACAAAACGTATGGCCGAGGAGCTGACTAAATATCTGAGTAAAGTACAGATTAAAGTACGATTTATACATTCTGAGGTTGATACAATGGAAAGGGTGGAAATACTTCGGGATTTGAGAATGGGTGGATTTGATGTATTGGTAGGGGTTAATTTGCTTCGAGAAGGACTGGATTTGCCCGAGGTATCGCTCGTCGCCATTCTCGATGCAGATAAAGAAGGATTTTTAAGAAATGACAGGTCATTGACCCAAACAGCAGGTCGTGCAGCGAGAAACGCAAATGGTTTAGTCATATTTTATGCCGACAAAACTACCGATTCCATGCAGAGGACTATAGATGAAACGGAGCGACGGAGGGTTATTCAAATGGCCTATAATGAAAAGGAGGGCATAACACCTGAAACGGTTTTCAAAAGTAAGGAGGAGATTATGCAGCAACGCTCCATTTTAGATATTCGGGGTGGACGTCCAACAAAGACAGCCGATTATAATAATGACAAAGTGGCGGAACCCGAAATGGCCTACATGGATCGGGACCAGGTAGAAACCAAAATAGCTCAAGTCGAAAAGAAAATGAGGGCTGCAGCTAAAGATTTAGATTTTATATTGGCTGCCCAATATCGGGATGAAGTGGTACAATTGAAAAAGAAGTTGTAAGGGGGCTACTATTATCGCTGAAACTGCAAATGTCTACATCACAAAAAAAATATAAAAAATGAGGTTAGTACCAGTGTGTGACTTGGCACTAACCTCATATCACAGCTAAAAACTATCTGCCGTCGAGTAAATTTCCTAATCCGCCTAAAATACTGCCTTCATCTTTTCCACCACCCCCGGTTTGAGGTGCAGCAGAGAAAATTCTTTGTGCCAGGCGACTAAAAGGCAGCGTTTGAATCCAAACCGTACCAGGACCCTCCAAACGAGCATAAAAAAGACCTTCTCCACCAAAGAAAATATTCCTAATGCCTTTTACCATTTCAATATCATAATGAACATCGCGGGTTAAGGCAACTAAACAACCTGTATCTACCAGAAGTGCTTCACCCAGAGCGAGTTCCTTTTTAGTTACATGGCCACCTGCGTGCACAAAAGCCATTCCATCACCCTCCAGTTTTTGCATAATAAAGCCCTCGCCACCGAACAATCCTCTCCCTAATTTTTGGGAAAATTCAATACCAACATGGACACCTTTTGCGGCACAAAGGAAAGCATCTTTTTGACAAACTATTTTACCTTCAAATTTGGATAAATCAAGGGGAATAATTTTTCCAGGATAAGGAGAAGCAAAGGAAACTCTCTTTTTTCCAGTACCACCATGAGTAAAAGCAGTTAAAAAAAGACTTTCGCCCGTAAGTAAACGCTTTCCTGCTGTCAAAACTTTATCCCAAATACCTCCTTTGGCCTCTTGATGACTACCATCACCAAAAATAGTGGCCATTTTAATTTCTGAATCCATCATCATGAAACTTCCTGCTTCAGCAATAACGGTTTCATAAGGATCCAATTCAATTTCAACATATTGCATTTCTTCGCCAAATATTTGAAAATCAATTTCATGTGAATTCATATTGTCCAAATTTATTTTATTAAAAAATGATTGTAAATTTACGAAATAATTAAATAAAAAATAGGTTGAGAATTGCATTGAATGCCCGATTTCTCATAGAGGGTAAAATGGAGGGCATCGGTTATTCCTGTTGGGAAATATATCGGCGAATGATTGAATTAAACCCTCAACATACTTTTATTTTATTATTCGACCGACCATACTCCACTGTATTCACGACATTTAAAAATGTGATACCCGTTGTCATATCCCCTCCTGCAAGACATCCAATCTTGTGGTTCATTTGGTTTGAATGGGCTGTTCCAAAAGCTTTAAGAAAATGGCAAGCTGATGTATTTTTTTCGCATGATGGCTTTACCAGTTTAATGACTACTATTCCTGTTTTTCTAACCATTCATGACCTTGCTTTCCTTGCCTTTCCCAAACAGGTTCCTTTTCTTGTGCACTATTTTTATAAGATTTTCACGCCTTTATATTTGAAAAAAGCGAACCACATTTTCACCGTTTCCAATTTTGTAAAAGAAGATATTCAGACTAAATATGGGATACATCCAGCTAAAATAAGCGTTATTTATAATGGGAGTCGAAATATAATGACGAACGATTTTGAGCCAATTAAACATAAAATACCTGCCTCCTCAACCTATTTCTTCTATTACGGCGCCATTCATCCCCGTAAAAATATAGAAAATGCTATTAAGTCATATAATTTATTCAGAGCTCAAAATGAGGGCCAAATTTTATTTTTATTTGCTGGAAGAATGGCGTGGAGTACAAGAGAAGTTGAAAAAGCATGGAAAGAAAGTCCTTACGCGGAGGATATCCATTTTTTAGGCTATTTATCAGATACCTCCATATCTTATTATTTAAAGCATGCCCTCGCCCTGGTTTATATTTCTCTTCACGAGGGATTTGGCATGCCAATCATTGAGGCATTTGCCGCTGAAACACCCGTTATAACCTCAAATAATGGTGCTTTAGCTGAAATATCCGGTGAAGGTGCCCTTTTGGTAAATCCTTTAGATATCAATGATATTGCAAGGGGACTGAATGAAATTCATAAAAATACCTCGTTAAGAAGAAGTTTAACCGAAGCTGGAAAAATTGAATTAAACCGTTTCAACTGGGATAATTCAGCCCAAATTTGTTCCGGGATAATAACGCAGCTGGCGAAAGATTGACATTTTAAAAATTAAGGCACTTCCTACATTTTCCGTTAATATTAGTTTGAATCAGGATTTACAGGATTTTCAGGATTAATGATGACGTCGCTGGTTTAATTTGGTGGATATCGGAAATGTATCCCTGGCTAAATATTTCGCCGCTGCGATCATCGCATCGGCGAAAAGAATAAGCGAATATTGTCATTAATTTTATGCTGCGGCACGCATCATCCCAATACCAACGCCCAACACTAAAAAATCCTCGAAATCCTGTAAATCCTGATTCAAAACCAGGCTACAGGTTAAAAAGCAAATTCTTCTCAACATTCCACCAAGCCAGCTTTATTGATGCGAATCAATGGTCTACTTTCTATAAAATTGAGGGATTCCTCCTTCCATTTTGTCTCAATCTTTATGTAATTATCGGTGAATCCAGACATTTTACCTGCCGTTTTTGATTTTTCAAATAAAATGGGACGGGATTGCCCCAGATGCTGATCATAAAAAGTCATTCTCTTTTGTTCGGACAAACTGGTCAGCAAAGCATTTCTCCTTCTTCTTTCTTCTACAGGAATAATTTCTGCCATGGAGGCAGCTGGCGTATTATCCCTTTCGGAATAGGTGAAAACATGCAGGTAACTTACATCAAGAGAAGAAATGAAGGCATAAGTCTCTTCGAAATCGGCTTCCGTTTCGCCTGGAAATCCGACGATAACATCTACACCAATGCAGGCATGCGGCATTAATCCTTTTATTTCCGCCACTCTTTCCTGATACAATTCCCTTTTATATCTGCGTTTCATCTCACGCAACTGCTTGTTATTTCCAGATTGCAACGGAATATGGAAATGGGGGGCAAACCGACGGGAATTTGCGACAAATTCAATGATTTCAGAGGTGCAAAGATTTGGTTCAATGGACGAAATGCGAAATCTGGAAATCTCTTCTACCTCATCTAAAGCTTGGATGAGATCAGCAAAAAGAGCCTCTTTACGTGGTTTCATTCCTTCAATAACTGCGGTTCCATTCCCAAAATCGCCTATATTTACTCCCGTTAATACAATTTCACGAACCCCTCTGCCTGCTATTTCCCTGGCATTGGCGACGACATGTTCCACGGTATCACTTCTACTTTTTCCTCTCGCTTGGGGAATGGTACAAAAGGTACATTTATAGTCACAACCATCCTGAACTTTCAAAAAAGAACGGGTACGATCCCCTACGGAAAAAGCATTTACGAAATCGACGACCTCGCTCACCTCTCCGGCCTGAACCATTCCTTTTCCGGTCGATTTACTCAGTCCTTCAATAAACGGGAGCATACGAAACTTTTCAGCCGCTCCCAATACCAGATCAACGCCTGGAATGGCCGCTATCTCTTCCGGTTTCAGCTGCGCATAACAACCTACTACGACAATAAATGCCTGCTCATTTTGTTTTAATGCTTGACGAACGACCCTCCGGCATTTTCTATCGGCAAAATCAGTTACTGAACAAGTATTGATAACATAAATATCGGCATGATCGGTGAAACGCCGCTCTTGAAAACCAGCTGATTCAAATTGACGACCCAAAGCGGAGGTTTCTGCAAAATTTAATTTACATCCTAAAGTATGAAATGCTACAGACTGCGGGGTTGCCATGTTTTATTTTTTAAAATTCGATAAACCTATCATATAATCATAAACGTACTTCGATGAATTTGCCAATATGTCGGTAGCCAAATCATTTGATTCCCATCCTTTACTCAGAATAACCAACGCATATTTTCTTCCGTCAGGCAGTATAATTAAGGCCGAATCATGACTATGTTTGGTAATCCAACCTGTTTTATGGGCCACAATCACCTCTTTGGGTAATAAAGCCGGGATTAATTCATTAAAATGCTGTTGCTTCAGTATATCAATCATCTGAATACAAGCCGATTCACTGATCCATTTTCCCTCTCCTAATTTTTCAAAAATCAACATCAGATCCCGGGCAGTTACCTTATTATTCAGTCCTAAATCATACGCCTTCTGATCTTCCACCCCTCTCAAAACCTGAATATTTTTTGCTCCAATTTCCCTTACCTTTTGAGTCACTTTTTTAGCGTCCGCCATTTCAATTAAAATATTGGTTGCCAAATTAGAGCTATAGGTAATCATATCATAAATCAACTGGTAAAGCGTTGTTTTTCCGCCAATCTTGCTATACAACTGACCTTCTGAATCCTCATCTACCTCCATTTTATAAGGACTACCATCTACAATACTTGAAAATTCATTTTTCACCAGTACAGAATCACTCAATTTCCATTTTTTTTGTTCGATTTGATTGAATATTTCTACCATCACAGGCGTTTTCATCGTACTTGCGGCATGAACGATACTGTCAGCATGTATCAATAACTGATTTTGAGGCTGTCCAATTTCCTTAAAAGCCAAACAAAATAAGCCAAGTGACCTCTTGAATTCAGCGTTAATCTTACTTTCTAACTTTTCCAATGCAGTTTGTCCATTGACAGTCAAGCTAAATGTCAGATAAAGGAGTAGAAAAAGGAATAGATTTTTCATATAAATCGATTGAAGGCTCAAAATAGGAATAATTGTAATACTGGAAATAATTTGCCGAAGTTTAAGCGTTGATTTAAAAAAAATCTCACCTCAATGATAAGGGCCGTCGTCCAAAAATAAATGATCCGGATTTTCCAATTGGTCTGGTAGAATTTCATTTTTAAGATAATTACACCAAATACAGGTAGCTTGTCCGCAACCTCTATAAAAGTCATGCGTTTGAATTTTGGTGTTTACCTCCTGTGTCAGATTTTTAAAAGCTACCAAATCGTTGGATTCCAGTGTAATAACAACTTCACGGGAAGCGCTGGAAAGACCCTCTTCTAAAAAAATCAATTTTGCCTCTTCTACCAATAATCCATCTTGATTATGTCCTTCAAATAAGAGTTGATAAAAAGCAAGCTGTCTCCAATAAACGCCCCCATAAGGAGAAACACCCTTCCATGAAGGCTTTTGAAAAGTATTTCGCTTAGGTTTCCCCGTTTTATAGTCAATTAAATGTACTTTTCCCCCTTTCAGATATTCAACGCTATCTGTCACACCTTTATATTTGAAGCCAGCTTCATCGATAAAATGAATTTTTAATTCAGGCTTGGAATGGCTCAAACTTTCCAGATCGCAGGAGGCTACAAAATCGGATAAACAAGCTTTACCTCTCATTAAATAGCCCTCCAAGGCACTATTTGAAAACCAGGAAATAGATTTTTTCAGTTTTTTTTCAAAAAGATCATGTAATTTTTTGGCCTCTTTATTTTTATCTTTTGAAAATTTCAGGCCAGAAGTCCAGTCCGATATAGCCTCATGAATAGCCGTTCCAAAAGCGGAGGAAGCATTTTTACTGGTCTGAATACCCAGAATATCTCTATAAAAAAAGGAAAGAGGGCAATCAAGATATCTATTCAAAC
>Ga0315907_10003587_pt1 | contig 18139 bp, 18 predicted proteins | sample LakEriMetagenome_3_FD_203525 | JGI IMG/M metagenome (GOLD analysis project Ga0315907, IMG submission 203525) | Freshwater fungal communities from buoy surface, Lake Erie, Ohio, United States - Buoy 12 MA123 | ecosystem: Environmental > Aquatic > Freshwater > Lake > Lake biofilm | place: USA... | reverse complement strand
GGCCTGCGCGCCATAGGGCTTGGCGGCGAGCGCCCACAGCGCCTCGGGGTCAAGATCGGGCGGAGGCAACCAGCCCTTGTTCCAGGCCTTGCCCAGAAAATCATTGGCCCGCTGCGCCAGCGGCCCACGCGCCAGCGGATGATCCCTCACCGGACCCATCAAAACGCGTCCGCGATGTCCATGAACCGCGTCAGCCGCTTGGGCGCGACGCTGCGCCAGCTACGCTGGAGCCACGCGCTCACCTCGTCCCAGTCGAGATCGGGACGATCCAGCACAAGGCCGACCCAGCCGCTCGCGCCGTAGAATGCGGGCTTGAAATAGGTCTCGGGCTGATCTTCGACGAGGCTCATCAGCTCGTCCATCCCGCTGGTCTTGACCAGCAGCGCGATGCGTTCGTGACCGTGCGGGCGGTCGGAGAAATAGGCGAAATACTTGCCCGATTTGCCCTCACCGACACGGAAACCGGCCGAACCGAAGCTTTCCTGCTCGCAGGTTTCAGGCAAGGCAAGGGCGCGGGCGCGCAGCTCGGCCAGCAGCCAATCGGGATTGCGCCAGCGCGAGACATAATCGGCCACTGCGCGCGGGAACAGCTGGTGTTCGGCGAGCCGCACCCGCTCCGCCAGGGTGGCGGGAGTGTCGCCGGGCGCGATGGCGACGCGGGCCTGCGCGAGCACCTCGCCCGCGTCGAGCTCGGGCGTGACCAGATGCACGCTTGCGCCCGCATGGCTGTCGCCCGCTGCGATGGCGCGGGCGAAGGTATCGAGGCCCTTGTATTTGGGCAGCAGCGAAGGGTGGATGTTGAGCATCCGGCCTGCCCAGCGCTCGACAAACCCGTCCGAGAGGATGCGCATATAGCCCGCGAGCACGATGGTTTCCGCGCCCGCCGCCTGCACTGCGGCTTCCATCACCGTGTCATGCGCCTCGCGGGTCATTCCCTTGTGCGCGTGGGCGAAGGTCAGCACGCCTTCCAGTGCGGCCAGTGCGAGGCCGGGGGCGGCAGGATCATTGCTGGCGACCAGAACGACCTCGAAGGGCGCATTATCGATCCGGCTGGCATAGAGCAGCGCGGCCATATTGGTGCCCGCTCCGGAAATGAGAATGGCGATGCGGGCCTTTTCAGCCAAGATGGGTCGCGCTCCAACCGCTCTTGGCCGACCATGTCTCGGTGCTGCCGCGCACGGTGCAGCCCTTCTCGCCCGCTTCGATCCGGCCGACGGTGACCATGGTCTCGCCCGCGGCTTCGAGCTGAGCGGTAACGTCCGCCACCTTCTCTGCCGCGACCGCCAGCACCATGCCGACCCCGCAGTTGAAGGTGCGCGCCATTTCCTCGGGCTCGATAGCCCCTTGCGCCTGCAGGAAGGCCATCAGCCGCGGCTGGGGCCACAGATCGGCATCGACATGGGCGTGCGCGCCATCGGGCAGAATGCGCGGGATGTTTTCCAGCAAGCCCCCGCCGGTGATGTGGGCGAGCGCGTTGATCTGGCCTGCCCGGATCAGCGGCAAGAGGCTTGCAACATAGATGCGGGTGGGCGCGATCAGCGCGTCGATCAACAATTGCTCCTGATCGAACAGGGCAGGGCGATTGAGTTTCCAGCCCTTGTCTGCCGCCAACCGGCGCACCAGCGAATAGCCGTTGGAGTGGACGCCGCTCGACGCTAGCCCCAGCAGCACATCGCCCGGTGCGACCTTGTCGCCTGTGAGCTGCTCGCCGCGCTCGACCGCGCCGACGCAGAAGCCGGCAAGGTCATAATCGCCCGGCGCATACATCCCCGGCATTTCCGCCGTCTCCCCGCCGATCAGCGCGCAACCGGCGATCTTGCAGCCTTCCGCAATGCCCGCGATCACGCGCTCGGCGACGCCGTTCTCGAGCTTCCCGGTGGCGAAATAGTCGAGGAAGAACAAAGGTTCGGCGCCCTGCACGATGAGGTCGTTGACGCACATGGCGACCAGATCGATGCCGACGGCGTCGTGCCGGTCATGCTCGATCGCGAGTTTCAGCTTGGTGCCGACACCATCATTGGCGGCGACCAGCAGCGGATCGCTATATCCGGCCGCTTTGGGATCGAAGAAGCCGCCGAAACCGCCGAGCTCGCTGGTCGCGCCCGGGCGCGCGGTGGCCTTCGCCAGCGGGGCGATGGCCCTGACCAGCGCATTGCCCGCAGCAATCGACACGCCGGCATCGGCATAGGTGTAGCCCGCGCTTTGCGGCGGGCTGCTCTCGTTTGTCCCCGAAGTCATGCGCAGTCCCATAGCCTTTCGCGCTTGGAATTCCACTCGCCTTTGGGCAAAAGGCGCGCGATTTCCCCGATGAGCGCGTCTCTTTCCCTCCCCGGCCGCGGTGCCGCCCTTTCTCGCCCGCTGCTGCGCGGTGTGGGCGGGGCTGCGCTGACACTGGCGCTGCTCGGCGGCGGCTATGCGCTGGTGGCGCAGGTCGCAGGCGAGCGCGGGATCGCGCCAACGGCGGCGAGCGCGGATATCGAGGTCAAGGGCATCAGTGTCGATGTTACCGCCGACAGCGCCGAGAAGGCCCGCGCCAAGGGCTGGCGCGAGGCGCAGCGCAAGGCGTGGGAGAAGATCAAGGGGCCCAAGCTTGCCGAAGGGCAGCTCGATGGCCTCGTCTCAGCGATCGTGATCGAGCGCGAGCGGCTGGGTCCGCGGCGCTATATCGCCACGCTTGGCGTGGTGTTCGATCGCCAGCGTGCGAGCGGCTATCTCGGCGGCGGCGAGCAGGCGGCGCGCTCGGCGCCGATGCTGCTGATCCCGGTCGAGGCGAGCGGCGGGACCTATACCACCTTTGAACAGCGTAACGCCTGGCAGCGCGCCTGGGCCGAGTTCAACCCGGGAACGAGCCGGATCAACTATGTCCGCCTGAGCGGGGCAGGGGACGATTCGCTGATGATCAATTTCGGTCAGGCCGGGCGCCGCAGCCGCACATGGTGGCGCAGCACGCTCGACCAATATGGCGCCTCGGGCGCGCTGATGGCTTTTGCGCGGCTCGATCACCAGTTTCCCGGCGGGCCGGTGAACGGCACCTTCACCGCGCGCTACGGCCCAGACAGCCGCCCGCTTGAAAGCTTCAGCCTGAAAGCCGCCGGGCCCGACGAGCTTCCGGCGATGCTGGCCAAGGCGGTCGACCGGATGGACGCAATCTTTGCGAGCGCGCTTGCCGGCGGCAAGCTGCAGCCTGATCCGACTTTGCGGGTCGGCGGGACCGGCGAGATCGACCCGGCGATTGCGCGCCTGATCGAGATCGGCCGTGCGGCGCGGTCGCGTGTCGCAGCGCAAGCGGCTGCCGCCGCCGGCATTGCGCCCGAGGTCGAAGCGCAGCCGGTCGCGGGTGCCGAACCGGGCGAAGTGGCGGTGCGTTCCATTGTCGTGCAGTTCGCCACCCCCGATGCGGCCGCCTTTGACGGTGCCTTGAGCGCGGTGCGCGGCGCTGGCGGGGTGCGCGGCGTGGCTGTTACCAGCACCGCGATCGGCGGCACCTCGGTGATGAGCGTGAGCTTTGCAGGCTCGCTCGAGGAACTCGCCGCCGCGCTCGAAGCCCGCGGATTTACAGTGCGGCGGGGGGCAAACGCGCTCGCCGTCAGCCGCTGACCGGCATGGCAGGCCAGCGCGCATGAGCCCCTCCTTACCCTCCCAGATCGCGCTGCCGCTCTCGTCTGGCGCTCCGGCCGAGCCGCGGCGCATCGTCGTCGGCCGAGCCAATGCGCCGGTGATTGAGGCGCTTCAGGACCCTGCACGCTGGCCCTTTCACGTCGCGGCGCTGACCGGTCCGCCGCGTTCGGGCAAGACGCTGCTGGCGCGTTGGGCACAGGGGTTGGTTGGCCCCGAGCAGCTCGATCTGATCGACAATGCCGAGACCTGCGACGAGACCGACCTGTTCCATCGCTGGAACGCGGTGCAGCAAGGCGGCCCGCGCGAAGGCTCGGCGCTGCTGATCGTCGCCAATGCCGATCCCGAGCAAGGCGGCTGGCGCATCGCGCTGCCCGATCTCGCCTCGCGCATCGGCAGTTCGCTGCAACTGTCGATTGGCGCGCCCGATGATGCGATGATGGCCGATCTGATCCATGCGCTCGCCGAGCAGCGCGGCCTTAGCCTGCCCGAGGGCGCGGCCGAATATCTCGTCCCGCGCACCACCCGCAGCTTTGCCGCGATCGAGGCATTGGTGGCGACAATTGACCGGATTTCCCTTGAACGTCAGTTGCCTGCCACCATGTCGGTGTGGCGCGCCGCGCTCGAAGCCCTGCATGGCCCCGAGCAGCAGCGCTTGTTCTAGGCGGGCGAGTTGCATCGTGCGCGGTTTGGTGGGAATGATGGTGCCATGTTCGAGCCATTGATCAGCTATCTGGACTCGGTCCGCGCGCGTGATCCTGCACCGCGTTCACGCTGGGAGATCCTGCTCTACCCCGGTGTCTTGGCGCTGGGACTTCACCGCATCGCGCATTGGCTGTTCGAGGCGAAGCTCTATTTCCTCGCGCGCTTCGTGAACCATTTCTCGCGGCTCTTGACCGCGATCGACATTCACCCCGGCGCCACCATCGGGAAGAATTTCTTCATCGACCACGGCTTTACAGTGATCGGCGAGACGGCGGAGATCGGCGACAATGTCACGATTTATCAATGCGTCACGCTGGGCGGGACCAACCCCGCCAATGGCAAGGGCGGCAAGCGCCATCCGACGCTGCGCGACAATGTCATCATCGGTTCGGGCGCGCAGATTATCGGCCCGATCGTGGTCGGCGAGCGTGCGCGGGTCGGGGCCAATGCGGTCGTCACTGAGGATGTGCCCGCCGGCGCGACCATGATCGGTCTCAAGGCCCGCTCGACGCTGGTGCCGGCCGAGGAGTGGATCAAGGAATTCATCCCCTATGGCACGCCTTGCGATGATCCGCCCTGCGATGACGAGGGCCGCCCGCGCCGCGATTGCATCGAAAAGCTCGAGTCCGAAGTGAGTGTTCTGCGCGCGGAACTGGTAGCGGTGAAGGCGCTCATGGCCGAGCGCGAAGCGCCGGTCGCCGCAGTGCGCGCGCGCAAGAGCGGCACCAAGGATTGAGCGGGGCGGCGCGTTGAAGTCAGGCGTGCCCACACCCGGCCTTGCCGCCGGACAGGTGTTGGCCTTTCCCAGCCGCGGCGCCGAGCAGGTCGGTTTCGAACGCGCCGAATTGCAGCGGATACTCGATCTTTACGGGCGGATGGTCGCGGCTGGCGAATGGCGCGACTACGCGATGGATTTCGATCGCCAAGCCGCCACCTTCGCCGCTTTCCGCCGCACGGCCGAGAAGCCGCAGGCGCGGGTGGAGAAGCGCCCGGCGCTCAGATCAAAACAGGGAATGTGGACGCTGTTCGGCGAACACGGCCAGGTGCTCAAGCGCGGCCATGACCTCGCAGGCGTCCTCGCTCCGATGGAACGGCGGCTGGTGAAGGCGGTCGACTGAACGCGCGCCAAAGCAAAGGCCCGCCCCCTTGCGGAGACGGGCCCTGTTGCATTGCGTTAAAGCAGATCAGCCGCGCGCGCTGGCAGGCCCGGTGCCGGTGACCTTCTGCATCGCCTTGAGGATATTGCCCGATTGCTCGCTGCCCGATTGCGGGGCGGTGAGGTTGGTGAAGGCGTTGATCTCCTCCCAGTGTGCGGCAAAGCCTTCGACTGTGCGCTCGCCTTCCGGCAGCCACACGGCGTCGTTCATCACCGTCCACGAGGAGTGGAAGCCGCCCGCGCCCGCGCCAACGATGACGTTGGTCGGCGCGTCTTCGCTGACGAGGAACAGCGCGGCCGGGACCACGTTTTCCGGCGCGAACAGCTTGAAGGCCTCTTCGGGGAACAGGTCTTCGGTCATGCGGGTGCCCGCGACCGGCGACAGCGTGTTGCAGCGAATATTGTACTTGGCGCCTTCAAGCTGGAGCGTCTTGGTGAGCCCGGCAAGGCCGAGCTTGGCCGCGCCGTAATTGGCCTGGCCGAAATTGCCGAACAGGCCGGTCGAGGACGCGGTCATCAGGATGCGGCCGTAGCCCTGCTCGCGCATGGTTTCCCAGCACGCCTTGGTGGCGAAGGCCGAGCCGGTGAGGTGCACCTTGACCACGAATTCGAAGTCGGCCGGCTCCATCTTGATGAAGGTCTTGTCGCGCAGCACCCCTGCGTTGTTGATCAGCACATGGACGCCGCCCCACTTCTGCTTGGCGTCGGCGACCATCTTTTCCATCTGCTCGTATTCGGTGACGCTGGCGCCGTTGGCGATCGCCTCGCCGCCCATGGCTTCGATTTCGGCGACGACCTGCGCGGCGGCGTCCGAGGTGCCGGTGCCATCGCGCGAGCCGCCGAGGTCATTGACGACGACCTTGGCGCCGCGGCGGGCGAGTTCGAGCGCATAGGCCCTGCCGAGCCCGCCGCCGGCACCGGTGACGATGGCGACCTTGTCCTTGAAGCTGATGGTCATGGGTGTTCTCCTGTCGTTGGCTCGCGGCGCGGTTTACGCCTGCGTAAAGCGATTTTGCGGGCGTTGCGTGGCACTTTCGTGAGCACCTTGCAACAGCCTAACTGCGAGGGGAGCGTTGCCGTAGGGTCAGGCGGCGCGCCCGAGGCCGACCAGCGCCGGAATCAAGCCTTCAAACGAATCGATCACTGCGTCTGCGCCCAGATCATGCGGGGGCATATCGCAATAGCCATAGGCCGCTGCGACCACCGGAACGCCCGCGGATTTGGCGGCGCGTACGTCATAGGTCGAATCGCCGATGAACACGAACCGGCCGCCGCCTGTGGCCGCGCGTGCGGCGATGACGGGGGCGGGGTGGGGCTTGGCGAGGAACTGGCCGTCCTCGCCCTTACCCATCGAATCGCCGCCGATCACGGTTTCGAAGGCGCCGAACAGATCGAGCTGGGTGAGGACATTGCGGGCAAAGGCCTCGAACTTGTTGGTAACCACCGCCATCCGCACGCCCCTGGCGGCCAATTCGGCCAGCACCTCGCGCACACCGGGATAGAGCGCGGTGTGGACCGCATTGTGGTCCTCGTAATAGCCCAGCATCGCCTTGTAGAGCCGCTTGAAGTCGTCCTCGGGCAATCCGCCCTGTGCCTCGACCGCACGGGCAAGCATGATCTTGGCCCCGCCGCCGATCAGGTCTTTCGAGCTTTCGACCGAGACCTCGGCAAACCCGCCGAGCACCAGCGCATGGTTCACCGCCGCGCCCAGATCGCGGAAGGTATCGAGCAGCGTGCCGTCGAGATCGAAGCCGATCGCGTCAAAGGGGATGTCGTTCATGCGCGCGGCGTGGCGGATGCTTCTTCAAACCGCAAGTATTTGCTGGCAAGCGATGCTTAACTTACAGGGGCTTTGATGACCGATACGACCACTCCCTTCGCCGCCATCATCCTTGCCGCCGGCAAGGGCACGCGCATGAAGAGCGATCTGCACAAGGTGCTGCACCTGATTGCGGGCAGGCCGATGCTCGAACACCTGATGGCGAGCGTGGCAGAACTCGGGCCGGAGCGGACGGCAGTTGTGGTCGGCGCAGGGCGCGAGCAGATCGAAGCGGCGGTGGGCACGCGTGCGGCGACCTGTCTGCAGGAGCCCCAACTCGGCACCGGCCATGCCGTAGCGCAGGCCGAGGGCGCGCTGGCAGGCTTCGCGGGCGATGTGCTGGTGCTCTATGGTGATGTGCCCTTCGTGAAAGCGGCGACGATGCGTGCCATGCTCGAACGGCTGCATGGACCGGATGCGCCCGCCGCAGTCGTGCTCGGGTTCGAGCCGGAAGATCCGCTCGCCTATGGCCGGGTGATCGCGGATGATGCGGGGGCCATCATCAAGATGGTCGAATACAAGGACGCCGACGAAGGCGAGCGGGCCACGCGGCTGTGCAATTCCGGCCTCGTCGCCGCGCGCGCCGCCGATCTGTTCGCGCTGCTGGCGCGGGTCGGCAATGACAATGCGCAGGGCGAGTATTACCTCCCCGACATCGTCAATATCGCCATCGCAGACGGGCGCGCTTGCGCGGTGATCGTAGCCGAGACGGCGGACGAGGTCGCCGGGATCAACTCCCGCGCCGAACTCGCTGCGGCTGAGGCCCGCTGGCAGGCCGCGCGCCGGCTCAGGGCGATGGACGAAGGCGCCACGCTGATCGCGCCCGAGACGGTGTTCTTCGCTTACGACACTGTGATGGGCCGCGACGTCACGATCGAGCCCAACGTGTTCTTCGGCCCCAGCGTCGAGATCGCGGATAAGGTGCTGATCCGCGCCAATTCGCACATCGAAGGCGCAAAGCTAGCAAGCGGCGTGAAGGTCGGACCCTTCGCGCGCCTGCGTCCCGGCGCGGTGCTCGAAACAGGCAGCTTTGTCGGCAATTTCGTCGAGGTGAAAAACGCCGTGCTGGGCGAGGGCGCCAAGGCCAGCCACCTCACCTATCTCGGCGATGCCACCATCGGTGCGGGCGCGAATATCGGCGCGGGCACGATCACCTGCAATTATGACGGGTACTTCAAATACAGGACCGTGATCGGCCCGGGCGCCTTCATCGGCTCGAACTCGTCGCTGATTGCGCCGGTCACCATCGGGGCCGATGCGATCGTCGCGGCAGGATCAGCCGTCAGCCGCGATGTTGCTCCCGGAGAGCTGCGGATGGTGCGCGCCGAACAGCTGGTGAAAGACGGCTGGGCCGACCGTTTTCACGATGCGATGAAGAAGAAGAAGGCGGCGGAGAAGAAGGGGTGAGCGAGGACAGCAACCTCGCCTGCTGGCTGTGCGACCGCCCGCTGGGCGATATCGAGCAGTGGCATCACCCCGTGCCCAAGGCCAAGAAGGGCAAGATCAAGGTTCCAGTTCACCCGATCTGCCACAAGACGATCCACGCCAACTTCACCAATAGCGCACTCGCCCGGATCGGCGACGATGCTCAGAAGATCCGCGACAATGCCGCGATCGCAAAGTTTATCGCGTGGATCGCAAACAAGCCGGCGGACTTCGACGCGCCCACGCGATAGCCCGTCGCATCGCCGGGAACTTTTAGCCTCGCCAAGGGCTGCGTGTCTGAGGCGTCACATAAGGGAACCTGCTTATGCGCATCGGACGATGGATCGCCGCCGGAATTGGCATTGCCGCAATCGGAGCTGCCGCCGTGTACGCCCAGTATCGCAACACCGAGGAACCCGAGTTTGCGCTGGTCCGCGCAGAAGGCGAGTTTGAACTGCGCGATTATCCGGCGCTGGTGGTGGCCGAAGTCACCTCGTCAGGGGATCGCCAGCGCGCCAGCGGGGCGAGTTTCCGCCGCCTTGCCGCCTATATCTTTGCGCAGGATCGCCCCCAGGGCGGCGAGAGCATAGCCATGACCGCGCCGGTGTTGCAGCAGGAAACCGAGGCCGGGCGCTGGCAGATGCGATTCGTGATGCCGGCCAAATATTCGCTGGAGACTCTGCCACCTGCGCCGGCCGATATTGCGCTTGCCGAAGTGCCCGCGCGGCGGATGGCGGCGGTGCGGTTTGCGGGTAATGGCGGAGCGGCCGATCTGGCGACCCGCGAGGCGCAATTGCGCGCCTGGCTGTTAGGGCAGGGCATTGTGCCTGAAGGCGAGGCCGAGTTTGCCTTCTACGATGCGCCGATGGTGCCCGGCCCCCTGCGCCGCAACGAGGTGCTGATCCCGGTCGCTGCGGCGCCCTGATCAAGCGTCCTGCATCCGCGCGCGTTCTCCCAGGGCATCGCCGCCGCTGGCGACATAATCGGCTTCCCATTGCTCGAACTCGCTGCGGCTGAGCAGATAGCGGCTGCGCGCTTCGTGAAAGCTGATCGCGCGTTCATGCACGGCGCGCACGACATCGTCCTTGCGGTCCTTGGACCAGTGGACCCTGTGGTTGCGCGGCAGGCCATAGCGCTTGATCGCATCGGCAATCGAAAAATCCCTAGGGTAGGCCATTGGCCAGCTCCTTTCCCGTGCTGTCATCGCCCCCGTTGGCCCGAGTGTTGACGGGCAGACTTAACGAGTGGTTGCCGAGTATAGTTAATCGGGCGTTGAGGGCCCCTTGCGTGCCCCATTAGCGACGAGCCGAGGGCAAATTGTCGGGCTGGTTTACACGCCGGCGATGTTATCCTTGTTATCTAACGAAAAAAGGGCGGCTCCATCGCTGGAGCCGCCCTCTTTGCGAGCCCGGGAATCGCGGGGTCTATTCTCCGCTGGAAGCGTCCATCAGCCGCTTCATCAGGTAAACAAACTGCAGCGCTTGCAGCTTGGCGCGCTGGTCATTGTCGACCCCGCCCGAATGGCCGCCGGTGGTGTCCTCGAAGTAGTAATAGGGCTGGCCAAGCTCCTTGAGACGCGCGGCCCCCTTGCGTGCGTGCGCCGGGTGCGTGCGGTCATCCGCGGTCGAGGCCCACAGGAAGGGCGCGGGGTAATTCACGCCCGCCACGATCTTCTGGTAGGGCGAGTAGCCCTCGATCCACTTGCGCTGTTCGGGAATGCGCGGATCGCCATATTCGCCGATCCACGAAGCCCCGCGCCCGATCACGTGATAGCGAAGCATGTCGAACAGCGGGATCTGCACGATCGCCGCGTTCAGCAGGTCGGGGCGCTGGGTGAAGAAGGTGCCGACCAGCAGACCGCCCTGAGAGCCGCCCTGGATGCCGAGATGCTGCGGCGAAGTGAATCCGCGTTTCACCAGATCCTCGCCCACCGCGATGAAATCATCCCAGGTGCGCTGCTTGTTCTCGCGGATCGCGGTCTGGTGCCAGTTCGGCCCGAACTCGCCCCCGCCGCGCAGGTTAGCGAGCACATAGGCACCGCCCTTTTCCACCCACAGCTTGCCGGTGCTGCCGAGGTAGCCGGGCAGGCGCGGCACCTGGAAGCCCCCGTAACCGGTCAACAGCGTCGCGGTGGAGCCATCGAGTGTCATGCCCTTGGGCTTGACGATGAAATAGGGGATTTTGGTCCCGTCATTGCTGGTCGCCTCGTGCTGTTCGACCGCCATGCCCTCGGGCGCAAAATAGGCCGGGCTGGTCTTGAGCACGGCGGGCGGGGTGGTGCCATCGGTGTAGTAGAGCGTGGTCGGATTGAGGAAATCGCTGACCGTGTACATGATCTGGTCGGTCTCGTCCGAGGATGCCGCGATGCCGAGCGTGGCATTGTCGGGCAGGGCGACCTGCTGGCTCACCCACGATCCACCGTTCGGGCCGCTCTCAAAGTTGAACTGCAGCACCTTGCCGACCACGTTGTCGAGCAGCGTCACGAACAGCGACGAGCCTGTGACCGCGGCGCCCTGCTTGGTCTGGCGCGGGCCGGGCGCCCAGACGAGCGTCTTCTTGGCGCCGTTGGGGTTGGCCTTCCATTCCTCCAGATCCATCGCGATCAGGCTGTCGGCCGGGAATGTCTGGCCGCCCACCGTCCAGTCGACATCGGTCGAGACCAGCATGTGGCCGTCGACAATGCCGTAAGGCGAGGCCTTTGTCGGCATATCGAGTTGCAGCCAAGTCCCGTCCTTTTCGACGTAGAACAGGCGCTCGTGGAAGCTGATGCCGCGATAGGCGGTGCGGGCGTGGATCGTGCCGGTGTTGTCGCGCAGCAGGCTGGCGCCGGAGGAGACATCGGTCCGATCGCCGCGGAAGATCTCGGGCGCATCCGCGATGGCCGTGCCGCGCTTCCATACGCGGGTGGTGAAGGGGTATTCGCTTTCGGTCAGCGTGCCTTCGCCGAAGTTGCGGCTGACCAGCAGGGTGTTTTCGTCGATCCATTCGACCCCGCCCTGGCTCTTCTCCGAGAGCACGAAGCCGCCTGCGACGAACTTCTTCGTCGCAGTGTCGAACTCGCGCATGATGGCGGCATCCTCGCCGCCATCGGAGAGCGCGATCATGCACTTGGTGTCGGCGGGCGGCAGGCAGCTCGAGCCCTGATAGACCCACTCCTTGCCCTCCGCCTTGGCGAGCGCATCGACATCGAGAATGACCTCCCAATCGGGCGTGACGGTGCGGTAGCTTTCGAGCGTGGTGCGGCGCAGGATGCCCTTGGGGTTCGCCTTGTCCTGCCAGAAATTATAGAGGCCATCGGGGCGGAAGCTGACGAAGGGGATGCGGTCGTTGCTGTCGAAGATCGCCAGCGCCTCGGTCTTCAACTGGGCAAAGCGCGGATCGGCTTCAAAGGCGGCCAGCGTGAGCTCGTTCTCCTTGGCGACCCAGTCCAATGCTTCGGGACTTCGGGCTTCCTCGAGCCAGATATAGGGATCCTGCTCGGGGCCGGGAACGCCGGTGTCAGCGGGGACGTCCTGCGCGGCAGCGCCAGTGGTTGCGGCAGCGGTCATGGCCAGTGCCAGTGCGAAAGTGGAGACAAGTTTCAAGCGTCCTCTCCTCAAGGAAATGCTGGGCGCATTTGTGACGGGAGAGCGACGCAAAGGGAAGGGGATACAAACAAAAAGGGCGAGCCAACGGACCGCCCTTTTGCGTTGCTTCGGGTGGAGAGACTTATCCCTCGACGTGCTCGGCCAGAACCGTGAGACCCTTCTCGTTGACCTCGGCAAAGCCGCCGCGCACCTGAATGATTTCAGGCGCGGCATTCGCCGTGGCATAGACCTGCATCGCGCCGTCGCGGATGGTGCTCATGAAGGGAGCGTGGCCTTCGAGCACGCCGAATTCGCCCTCAGTGCCGGGGACGACCACCATGTGGACGTCTTCCGAGCGGACGAGCTTGGCGGGGGTGACGAGTTCGAAGTGGAGGGGCACCGGTCTTACGCCTCTTCCGCCATCTTCTTGGCCTTCTCGACCGCCTGTTCGATCCCGCCGACCATGTAGAAGGCCTGCTCGGGCAGGTGGTCATATTCGCCGTCGACCACTGCCTTGAAGCTCTTCACGGTGTCTTCGAGCTGCACGAACACGCCCGGGATGTTGGTGAACACCTCGGCGACGTGGAACGGCTGGCTGAGGAAGCGCTGCAGCTTGCGTGCGCGGGCGACGGTCAGCTTGTCGTCTTCCGACAGCTCGTCCATCCCGAGGATCGCGATGATGTCCTGCAGGCTCTTGTACTTCTGCAGCGTCTGCTGGACACGGCGGGCGACGTCGTAATGCTCCTGGCCGACGACCTGCGGGCTGAGCACGCGGCTGGTCGAATCCAACGGGTCGACCGCCGGGAAGATCGCCATTTCGGAAATCGCACGGCTCAGCGTGGTGGTCGCGTCAAGGTGCGCGAACGAGGCAGCAGGCGCCGGGTCGGTCAAGTCGTCCGCGGGAACGTAGATCGCCTGCACCGAGGTGATCGAGCCCTTGGTGGTCGAGGTGATGCGCTCCTGCAGCTTGCCCATGTCGGTGGCCAGCGTCGGCTGGTAGCCCACCGCCGAGGGAATGCGGCCGAGCAGCGCCGACACTTCCGAACCCGCCTGAGTGAAGCGGAAGATGTTGTCGACGAAGAACAGCACGTCCTGGCCTTCGACGTCGCGGAAATATTCCGCCATCGTCAGGCCCGACAGCGCCACACGGGCACGCGCGCCCGGGGGCTCGTTCATCTGGCCGAACACCAGCGCCACCTTGGAGCCTTCGGTGATTGCCACGCCGTTTTCGTCGGACTTGATCACGCCGGCGTCGAGGAATTCATGGTAGAGGTCGTTGCCCTCGCGCGTGCGTTCACCCACGCCGGCGAACACCGACACGCCGCCGTGGCCCTTGGCGATGTTGTTGATCAGCTCCTGGATCAGCACGGTCTTGCCCACGCCCGCGCCGCCGAACAGGCCGATCTTGCCGCCGCGCGCATAGGGCGCGAGCAGGTCGATCACCTTGATCCCGGTGACGAGGATCGCGGCTTCGGTCGACTGGTCGATGAAGGCCGGGGCCTCGGCATGGATCGGCATGGTGCTGTCCGCGCCAATCGGGCCGAGTTCGTCGATCGGCTGGCCGATGACGTTCATGATCCGGCCGAGAACCTTGGGGCCCACAGGCACGGAAATCTGCGCGCCGGTGTTGACCACTTCGCTGCCGCGGGTGAGACCTTCGGTCGCGTCCATCGCGATGGTGCGCACGGTGTTCTCGCCAAGGTGCTGGGCGACTTCGAGCACCAGCGTCTTGTCGCCGTTACGGGTTTCGAGCGCGGTAAGGATCGCGGGCAGTTCACCGGGGAACTGCACGTCTACGACAGCGCCGATGACCTGGCTGATGGTGCCGTTGGTGGTCTGGTTGAGAGCGGGGGCGGTGGCCATTTCTAACTTCCTATGGCTTCACTGCACTTGGCAGCTGTTGGGTAGGTCAATCAGGACGAATGTATCAGCGTCCTTGGCGATAATCGTTTCAGATGTGGTTCCGGCATCCTGCCCCTCTCGGGCGTAGGCGCACTTGAATTCGGTCGGATCGCCGAGCGCGGTGCAGCTGGCGGAAGCGATCTTCGGCTGACCTGGGCAGGACGTGTCGAATGCCGCCCGAAGCTCGGCGACGCCGGGAAGCGCTGCCTCGGACGACGCAACCCCTGCCGCAGCAGGCGTTTCCTCGCCAGCCTCGGGCGCAGTCGGAGCGCAAGCCGCAAGCGACATGGCAAGCAAGGCGATCGGGGTTCTCAAAGCGCCTCAGCCCCGGCGATGATTTCGATCAGCTCGGTGGTGATCGCCGCCTGACGGCTGCGGTTGTACTGGATCGTAAGCTTGCTGATCAGATCGCCGGCGTTGCGGGTTGCGTTGTCCATCGCGTTCATCGAGGCGCCTTGCTCCGACGCTTCGCGCTCAAGCAGCGCGCCGAACAGCTGGGTGCGCACGTAGCGCGGCAGCAGTTCTTCGAGGATTTCCTCTTCGGTCGGCTCGTAATCGACCACCGCGCCGGTGTCCCCGGCGATGGTCGGTGCGGGGACGGGGATCAGCTGGTTGATCGTCGGGTCCTGCGCCAGCGCCGACTTGAAGGTCGGGTAGATCAGGTGCGCAACATCGAACTTGCCTTCGCCGAACATCGCGATCAGCTCGTTGGCGATGGTTTCGGCCTCGTTGAAGCCCGGGGTCTTGGCTGTGCTGGTGTCGAAGCCTGTGCCGATCAGCGTCGGGAATTCGCGCTTCAGCGGCGCGCGGCCCTTCTTGCCGATGAGGTAGAATTCGACCGCCTTGCCCTGCGCCTGCAATTCGCGCGCCTTTAGCTTGGTGGCTTTCACGAGGTTTGAGTTCAAACCGCCGCACAGCCCCTTGTCGGTGTTGACCACGACAAGGAGGTTGCGCTGGTCCGAACCCGTGCCGCCGAGCAGCTTGGGCGCAGAATCGCCAGCGACCTTGCCCGCCAGCGATGCCATCACCGCAGCAAGGCGCGTGGCATAGGGCCGGCCGGCCTCGGCCGCAGCCTGGGCACGGCGCAGCTTGGCCGCCGCGACCATCTGCTTGGCCTTCGTGATCTTCTGGGTCGATTTGACCGAGTTGATCCGACCTTTCAGTTCCTTGAGTGAGGGCACTGGGCTGCGTCCTTACGCGAACTGCTTGGCGAAGGCTTCGAGCGCGGCCTTGGTCTTGTCCGCAACCTCGCCTTCGAACTTCTTGCTGGTGCGGATCTCGGTCAGCACGGCACCATGTTCGCGGCGCATGTAATCGAGCATCTGGCTCTCGTACTCGTTCACGCGGTTCACCGGGATCGCGTCGAGGAAGCCGTTGGTGCCGGCATAGATCGACACGGTCTGCTCCTCGAACGGCATCGGCGAGAACTGCGCCTGCTTGAGCAGCTCGGTCAGACGCGCGCCGCGGTTGAGCAGCTTCTGGGTCGAGGCATCGAGGTCCGAGCCGAACTGAGCGAAGGCCGCCATTTCGCGGTACTGCGCCAGATCGAGCTTCATCGAGCCCGACACCTTCTTCATCGCCTTGGTCTGGGCAGCACCGCCGACGCGGCTGACCGAAAGGCCGACGTTGATCGCCGGACGGATGCCCTGATAGAACAGGCCGGTTTCAAGGAAGATCTGGCCGTCGGTGATCGAGATCACGTTGGTCGGGATGTAGGCCGACACGTCGCCAGCCTGAGTTTCGATGATCGGCAGCGCGGTGAGCGAACCGTGACCGTTTTCCTCGTTCATCTTGGCCGCACGCTCGAGCAGACGGCTGTGCAGGTAGAAAACGTCGCCAGGGTAAGCTTCGCGGCCTGGAGGACGACGCAGCAGCAGCGACATCTGGCGGTAAGCCACAGCCTGCTTGGAAAGGTCGTCATAGACGATCACGGCGTGCATGCCGTTGTCGCGGAAGAATTCGCCCATCGCGCAGCCGGTGTAGGGCGCGAGATACTGAAGCGGCGCGGGCTCTGAAGCGGTCGCGGCGACAACGATAGAATATTCCATCGCGCCGTTTTCTTCGAGCTGCTTGACGATCTGCGCGACCGTCGAGCGCTTCTGGCCGACCGCGACATAGACGCAGTAAAGCTTCTTGCCTTCATCGTCGCCGGCGTTGGCTTCCTTCTGGTTAATGAAGGTGTCGATCGCGACAGCGGTCTTGCCGGTCTGGCGGTCACCGATGATCAGTTCGCGCTGACCGCGGCCCACGGGCACCAGCGCGTCAATCGCCTTGAGACCGGTCTGTACCGGCTCCGAGACGGATTCGCGCGGGATGATGCCCGGCGCCTTGACTTCGACGCGGCTGCGCTGCGTGGTTTCGATCGGGCCTTTGCCGTCGATCGGGTTGCCGAGCGCATCGACGACGCGGCCGAGCAGGCCCTTGCCGACCGGCACGTCGACGATGGTGCCGGTGCGCTTGACGACATCGCCTTCCTTGATCTCGCTATCCGAGCCGAAGATCACGACGCCGACATTATCGGCTTCGAGGTTCAAGGCCATGCCCTGCACCCCGTTGGCGAATTCCACCATCTCGCCGGCCTGCACCTGATCGAGGCCGTGGATGCGGGCGATCCCGTCACCCACCGACAGCACGGTGCCGGTTTCGCTCACTTCGGCTTCGGTGCCGAAATTGGCGATCTGGTCCTTGATGACCTTCGAGATTTCAGCGGCGCGGATTTCCATTAGATTGTCCTTTAGGCCTTCATGGCTTGGGCAAGCGAGTTGAGACGGGTCCGGATCGAGGCATCAATGCGCTGCGAGCCGATGGTAACGACAAGGCCGCCTAGCAGGTCAGGATTGACTGCGGCAGTGAGCATGACAGTGCGGCCTTCGCGCGCCGTCAGCTTGGTCTTAAGCGCGGCGAGCTGGGCCTCGCTGAGCGGGTGCGCGCTGGTGACGGTGGCGGTCACTTCGCCGCGCTGGGCTGCGGCAATCGCCTTGAAGGCGCTGATGATGGCGGGCAGCTTGGCTAGACGGCGGTTGGTGGCGAGCACGCCGAGGAAATTGGCGGTCAGCGCGTCAAGCTTGAGCTGCTTCGCCACCGCCGCAATCGCCTTGCCCTGCACGTCGCGCGCGAGTTCGGGATTGGTGGTCAGATCGGCCAGATCGGACGATTCGGCGAGCGCAGCGCTCAGCGTTTCGAGATCGCTCTCGACAGGCGTGACCTTGCCGTTCTCGCTTGCGAGATCGAACAGGGCCGAAGCGTAACGCCCAGCCAGGCTAGCCTTGATACCGGCGGAAATATCCACGCGTGTGCAGTCCTCTTGCGAGCTTCGATGAGCAATTGCTTGGGCCTTGGGAGTGGGGCGTGCGCTGGGGCTGCCCTTAAGGCTGGCGCGCGCCTAGCAATTGATTCCCGATGGTGCAAGCCGGTGAGCCGGGATTTGTGCAGGTGCGAGAAGAAAGGCGGCTATTATGGCGCGGCCAGTTCGCGCGCTCCGGCCGCCTTCGGGCCGCAGCGATAGACCAGCCGTTCGTTCGGAGTCTCGGGTAAGAGGGCGGTGATCGCGGATTGCTGTTCGCCGAGTTTGCGTGCCGCCTCGCTCACCCCGCAGGCGGGCGGGGCATATTGGCCGCGGGCGGCGAGCACCTTGTCCATCGCCGCCTTGGCGAGCAGGTAGCGATCGGTGCGGAAGGTGCGGGTGGCCGGATCATAACGGTTTACCGCAACGGCGGCTTCGTCCTCGAGCACCAGCACCCGGTTCCATTCGCCGCCTGCGGCAAGGCCATATTGCGTGCGGGTGTTGACGCAGCCATCGGCGGCCCAGTCAAACGCGACATCATCGGTGCGCGCGGTGGTCACCCGGCTGCGTTCGGGCACCAGCGTGCAGATCAGCGCGCCGTCGGCGGCAAGCGTGGGGTCAGCCGCGGTGCCTGCGCCGCCCTCGCCATCCTGTTGCGAGACCGCGGC
>Ga0315907_10003582_pt1 | contig 18146 bp, 21 predicted proteins | sample LakEriMetagenome_3_FD_203525 | JGI IMG/M metagenome (GOLD analysis project Ga0315907, IMG submission 203525) | Freshwater fungal communities from buoy surface, Lake Erie, Ohio, United States - Buoy 12 MA123 | ecosystem: Environmental > Aquatic > Freshwater > Lake > Lake biofilm | place: USA... | reverse complement strand
CCAGTTCTTGCAGCAAAATATCCATTCTCTTTAAAATAGTTTTCTAAACCCTGTCTTGCAGTTTTTAGGTCCTTTACAGGAAAAATTTTCATCAATTCAGCAGCATCAATCAATACATCCATATCGCTACTTACATCTTTCTTCCCTGCACTTCCTATAGGATAAACATTGATACCCTTAGGCATAATACCTTGTAAATTCTTTACAACTGTTTGTACATTTTTACGTGTGATAGGTTTAGCGTCAGGTACTACATTTCCGCCCTCTAAAAACATTTTAGTAGACATTAATAACTTACCTTTATAAATTGGATTACGCCTGCTGTAAAACCTGATACAGCAGCTCTTAACCATACAAAATTGCCGTTTATGTTTTGGTAGCTTATTTGAGTGAGTTCTGATCCTGTAATTTCTAAAACATTGAACCAATCATTTGAAGTTGGATTTTCTGCTAGACTTGCTTGAATATTAACTGTAGCGGTTACTGAGGTAAAGCTCCATGTCACTGTTTGCAAGTCTGCACCGCCTAAATAATAGGAGGCAGCAGGTTGTTTAGTTCCGGTTATGTTTGGTCCCTGTCCAAAAGGGGTTTGTGATAGCAGGATAAGAGTAGTAGCCTGTGACATTATGCTTGCACCAATTCTACTACTACAGAATCACCTACTAATTCTTGAACCACTTGTTCAAGCGCGGTTTGAATTTCAGGACTAGCGATTCCAGCTGTTGAGGAATCGCTATCCTTGACAATTTTGCTTAGTTTGATTACAATTACATCTTCTACGATTTTAGCCATGGTAAATACTCCATTAATAGAGTATTTATCAAAATTAGTCTCGCTGTTCTACTTTATAGGTTTTACCCAAATAACTGTCAAACGTAAGCCCTAAAATAGTTTGGATAGATTCTATATCATAATCTACAAAAAAGCTTGCTTCAAGATAGTGTTTTCTCCAATTTTGTCCATCTTTTATCTCAAATGCCCATCTACGTAATGCCCCGCAAGGGTATACAGATTTTTCGTATGACTGTAAAAACTTTTGCATTTCAGTATGTAAATCAGCATTTTGTAATGATCTACATCTAAAATAAGTTCTATATTTGTGTTTTGGATTATTACGTTCTAGTATAGAAGGATCTCCTTCTAATTTTACTTCACAATAATCAACATTTGTATCAACATATTCTAGTGTTTGTAACTTAAATAAATCATTACCATAGACGCTAATCATATCATAATCAATGCGTATGGTGATATCTTTACTTTGACTATTTCTCCAATGAATAAATCTAATTAATGGGGTATGATCTACGTCATTGGTTCTTTTTCCGTGATAAAAGTATACTCCTGATTGTTGGCGATATGAAATGTTATTATGTAACTGTTCTTCAGTTTTACAATATCTAACTAAATGAAAATTAGGATTACATATAACTGCCCTATATTTGTATTTGTTGAAAAAAAGTTTAGATTTTTTTACTGTGCGTAAATTATTCAACTGTAATTACTCCATCATATCCAACAAATGCAGTAACTTTTGGCGTTACTGTAAATTCAATTTCATCACCTTTTAGTATTGCAAATACGTTAGCATTTTTAACATTTTCAAAAACAATTTTTTTAGATAATGGAACTCTAATCCACTCGTCAATTTTACGTGCTAATGGTCTAGCACCCATTTTGCTATCGTACCCCTTTTCGGCAATGTAATCAACCACAGGTTCACTTAAATTTAAATTAATATCGTGTGTGTTTTTCAAAGCCTTTTTTAAATCTTCCGTAAATTTAACAACAATTTTCTTAATTGCAAGTGAATCTAATTTGTTAAACTTGCATACTAAATCAAGTCGATTTCTAAACTCAGGTTTAAAAAACTCTTTCATAGCTTTGTCATCTTCGCCTGTTTTTTCTTGGGCTCCGAAGCCAATCGCATTACGTTCGCTATCACTTGCACCCAAATTACTTGTCATGATGATGATACAATTTTTAGCATTTACTTCTTTGCCGTTACTTCCCGTAACACGTCCTTCGTCAAGTAATTGTAAGAAAATGTCAAAAACTTCATGGTGTGCTTTTTCGACTTCATCAAACAACATAATAGAGTATGGGTTCTTGCTTAAGTCATTTATTAGTTTACCACCACCTAGATTACCTTCACCGTATCCTACATAGCCAGGAGGTGCACCAATTAGTTTAGCGACACTATGTTTCTCACCATATTCACTCATATCGTACTTGAGCAATGGCATGTCAAGGTTCTTGCTGAGTAGTTTAGCAAGTTCAGTTTTCCCAGTACCAGTAGGACCTAAGAACAAGAAACTACCAACTGGTTTCGTTTCGTTATTAATACCAGCAAAGCTAACATAGATTCTTTCAAGAACCTTGTTTACAGCATCATCTTGACCATAAAGTTTATCCTTTACATTTTGCTCAAGAGTTTTAATTCTATCACTGTAATCGTTACTAAGTTTATCTGCAGGAACACCCGTAAATCGTTCAACTTGTTCGTAGATAAGCTCTTTAGTAATTTCTGCTTCCTTATTTTCTAATACACGTTGCTTAGCGCAGGCTGCATCAAGTAAGTCAATACTTTTATCTGGATTCTTACGATCATGGATGTAACGTGAAGAACAATCAACACTTGCCTCAATTGCTTCCTCGGAGATTTTTACATTATGAAAATCATTTAGTCTTTGACTTAATCCACGTAAGATACGAATAGTGCTATCGTGACTTGGCTCATCAATACCAACACGATAGAATCTACGCATCAATGCACGATCCTTCTCAAAGCTTTCGTAGTACTCTTCCCAAGTAGTGCTTGCAATAATCTTTAATGTGCCCTTAGTAATTGCAGGCTTAATCATGCTTGCAAAATCAATACTACCATTATTGGTGTTACCACTGCCTTTCATTGTATGTGCTTCATCAATAAAAAGGATAGCTTTCTTTTTCGTATTCAATGCATCAATAATGTTTTTAATTTTTTCTTCAAAATCACCACGATACTTACTGCCCGCAAGTAGCATACCGACTTCTAAACTGTATAGTTCATGGTTCTTTAAGAATTCAGGAACATTATCCTCAACAATCATAGTAGCAAGACCTTCTGCAATAGCTGTCTTACCAACACCCGGATCACCTACCATCAATACATTAGATTTAAAGCGTTTAGCAAGAACATTAATGATATCATTAAGTTCAGTACTGCGACCAATTAGTGGCTCAAGTTTTCCCTCTTGTGCCATCTTTGTTAGATTTATCGTATATTCATCAAGAATTTCGTTTGCTTGGCTATCAGTGAGATTCCCAGAATATTCTGCACCCTTGTAAGTTTTCTGCCAATGAGGAAGAAATTCGTTTTTGAGTATTCCATATTTTAAAAGGAAATAATTTGCATGACTATTATTTTCATTCATAATACTGAGATAAAGATCAACTGTAGTCACATTTTTTCTACCAGTGAACAGTACCTGTGTCACGCTACGATTAATAACTCTTTCTAAACTATTTGTTTTTTTAGGTTGTATTTCTTGTCCCTGATCAACTATAACTTCAATAGATTTTAAACTATCCAAATAGTTAGACAATTCTTTTGATAAATTTTCTACATCAGCCCCAAACTGCTCTAAGCATTTTTTGAAGGGTACATGTTTAACTAAAGCTAAAAGTAAATGTTCCACTGTGCAATATTCGTGGTTTCTTTCTTTAGCCAAAACAATAGATTGTTCAATAATTGATTCAATTTCAACAGAATTATTCAATTTAATTTCCTTTATTTTTAGAGTGTAAAATACTCATTAGTATATCATTGTCAATTTTATCAGGTACGAATGGTTTAATCAACAATAATTGGTCTCCTGTACTATGTCCATTTGTCAATCCTTGTCCATTTACACGCAGGGTAGTTCCAGGTTGTGTTTTTGGTTTTATTAAAACATTAAATGTTTTCCCTGATATTGTCACAAAATCTATCGTTGTACCAACAATTAAATCAAGAACACTTACATCTATTTCACTTATAAGTGTTAATCCAGTTCTTTGAAATTTCTGATGATCATGTACACGAAATTCAACGATTAAATGTGCATTGGGAATTAAATTATCATATCTTATTTGATGACCATTTTCAACTCCTTTAGGAATATCAATCCTAACAGTTTGAGGTCCATTATTTGTAACAAAACTTAATACTTGATCTCCACCACTGTAAACTTGTTCCAATGTTAATGTAACTATAGTTTTGTATGTTGGCATATGATGACGTTGATGTCCGAACATCTGGCCAAAAATATCATCAATGTTTATACCACCTGTGTGAAAACTAAATCCCCCAGGAAATCCTGTGAATCCAAAACCTCCTTGATTTGGAAAACCATGAGAAGGCATATCGTATTCTGCTTTTTTTTGGGGATTAGATAGCGTGTCGTAAGCCGATTGAATCTCTTGAAACTTAGCTGTATCACCACCCCTATCGGGGTGATGAATATTTGCTAATCTCCTATAGGCTTGTTTTATTTCTTCTTGTGAGGCGTTTCTATCAACGCCTAATGTATTGTAATGGTCCATAATTGATTATAACATACCTTTGTTAATAATCAAATATTTATGGTTATCCTGCTGCTCCTGCTACTTTTTCTTTTGTACGACCATAAGCAGCGATACCAAGAACTGCGCCCATTGCAATGTGATATAATCCTGCGCCTTGTAGTGTCAATGGTTGCCATTGACTTGTAACTTGACCACCTTGTAATGTTTGTAATATGCTCCATAATACTGGGAATACAACAAAGTCTGCTGTACATGTTGCCATATATACCCAACCCATAACTGGACGCCATTTTTTGTTGATCCAATCTGTGTTGTCATTCTTTACGAACTCTGCACCTTGTGCTGCGTTATCACCCGCCTGTGTGTTATACATTGGCTGTGATGCTGCCCCTTGTTGCATCATTGGTTGTTGCATTGATTGTTGCATCATTGGTTGTTGCATTGGTTGCGGTGCTCCAAAACTATTTGAATCTGCTTGTACATCCCCGAATACGCCACCAAATGCATTGTTTCCATGATCCGCTTTTTTTGCTAGTAAAGTTGTTCCCATAATTGCTCCTTTTTATAATCCAGCGATTGCTTTATATGCTTTTATTTCTTTATCTTGTTCTTTAAAAAGTTTATGTGGTTCTAAGCCAGATAACTCACGCATTTCATTTAGATCCGATTCTTTGGATTCTCTATAAAGATGCGGGGATAAAATTATATTTGATTTTAATTCTTCTATATCAGCACTAATTTCAATATCATTAACCTGAATAGTCCAATCCTCTAATTTGAGTGATGACAATGTGGTTAAATCTTCTAGCATTTCTATTATTCTTTCTGGAACTTTAGTTCTGCGTTCCATTTCAACAAATACAACATGTCTACCACGCCTAATTTCGCCTTTGCTAATTTGAGCATCAATTACAAAATCGTAACCTTTTTCAAACCAACTTGCTAAATCCTGACTTGCCTGTTTACCCTTAACGATAAAAGCAAGTGTTACCGTTTCATCGTCACTTCCTGTTTTAGCTTCATATTCATCAATGCTCAATGTAGGTATAATTTGTCCCACAAAATCTTTATAATCTAATCCTTCATTTAATTGCTTCATACTGGGACTCCTGGTGCTGCTGGGCCAGCAGGTGTTGCAGGTCCCGGCATTGGCATTTGTGCAGGACCCATTGCGTCCATATTATCTAAACTATCATCCTGCTCAGTATCTTTATCGTAATCTTGTTCGTAGGCTTCCTCTAACTCATCTAAGTCTATAGTTTGATCTGCTAAATCAATAGAACCCTCTTTAATTTCATTCATCAATTGTTTAGGCATTTCTATTCTAACTAACCAAACCGATCTTTCGATCATTTTAGGATAATGTGTTCCTGGTTTATAATCGTTTGAGGTCTTAATTTCAATAGGGACTTCAATTTTAGTTTTCTTAAAATGCACAGAACATCCTATCCCTAAAAGACGTTTCCCACCTCTAGGGTCAGGCATGAGTTTTTCTGGCCACATAAAAATACAAGTAACCGTGTATTTTTTGATATCAGGACCGTCAACTAATTCACCCAAATCCCAGTTTTTAAAAGCATACAAATCAGCTTCGTCTAAAACACGTTCAAAATCCAATAAAATAGTCATTGACCCGTCACTTGTGTAAACACCATGAATAGTGTCAATAATGCTGGGATAATCTAAATCGTTAAAAAACTCGTTTGCAGGTAAATTTTTCATAGTACTAGTATTTATCTATAAAGTGCTGGATACGATTTTTGGATATTTACTGGACAGCATAATATTTATCGTCTTTTCAAGCTAAAAAATGTATCATTTTAACTGTCCTTAATAGTTCTAAATATTTTTTGAGTAGTCAACTCAATGTAATTTATAGGAGAAAAACTTGAGCAAGAGAAAAACAGGTGCTTTACGTAAAGCAGACACAAAAATGACAAATTCAAGAAAAAATTCAAATCAGACGTTTTACACACACGAAACAAATACAATACAGTTTGACACTTACAGACCCAAAAAAAGTAAAGTAATACAACTTATTCCAAAAACAACAAATCAAGAAACCTACGTTTTAGAGTTATTAAATCCTAATACAGACATAGTAATAGCTTCTGGTCCAGCCGGTACGGGCAAAACATATCTAGCTATGCTAGCAGCTATAAAAGCTCTAAAAAATCAAGAAATTGAAAAAATCATTTTAACAAGACCAGCAGTAAGTGTTGATGATGAAAAACATGGTTTTCTTCCAGGCGATTTAAACGCTAAAATGGAACCTTGGACAAGACCATTGTTAGATGTACTTCGTGATTATTATACAGCTAAGGAAATAACCCACATGCTAGAAGAACAAATAATAGAAATAGCACCCCTAGCATTTTGTCGAGGTAGAAATTTCAAAAATAGCTTTATTATTGTTGATGAATCACAGAACTGCACACCGAATCAAATCAAGATGATTTTGACTAGGATAGGTTTAGGAAGTAAAATTATTATCACAGGAGACATAGAACAAAAAGACAGAAAAAAACTTGATAATGGTTTACTAGATTTACAACACAGAATTAAAACAAAGGGTATTGATGGTATTAAACTTTGTGAGTTTGACTACAAAGATGTTCAACGACATTACTTAATAGAACACATATTAAGAATGTACGAATAAAAAACAGGGGCTCATTGCCCCTGTTTGTTTGTATCTTCTAGACTTTGTATCAAATTTGGATAAACTTTTTTATAATATTCATTAATTGTTTCCCAATCGGTTGGCATTACCTTACCGTCAATAAGACATTTTGATACCTTTTTTTCTGTGTAATCTAGAATTATATTACACATTTGCAAATCATTTTTTCTAAGATGTCTACTAATGCCAACCTCTTCGTCAATTTGACCATTAGCCTTCTTTTTAAAAGTAACTAAAAAATATCTCACTGTGTAAGCTCCGCTAATGTTGCTGCTAAACTTATTTCAGGGATACCTACCAATGTTAAATTTACTAAACCGTTTCTAATTTTAATAATTGCTGCATCACGGCTTTCCGTATTGTCTCCCCAAAGATCCAAATTGTTATACATCCAACGATATATATCCTCTAACCTTGTAGGATGCATATCTAAATATTGCATTAATTCTTGCCTGCCCTCAGCAATTTTTCCTTGTTTAAAAAGTGTTGTAGCCTTAATTAGTAAATCATCCTCTGTGTTACCCACTTCTTGTATCGCAACAAGTTTTCCTGTGCTACTATTGACTTGCAATTGATTTAAACATTTTCTCAAGTCTGGGTATGTTGCACGAACATATGTGTCAAGTACATCAATATCAAAATCAATTGATTCATTTAATAGAACTGTAGCGGCACGTGCTGTAAATTCTGCCAAATCAGTTTTACTTATATGAACTTGATGACAACGACTTTTAAGTGCAGGGATAATTCTGTATTCATAGTTACATGTAAGTATAAATCTACATGTTTGATGATATGTTTCCATATCACTACGTAATGCAGCTTGACCTTGTGGCGTCAAATAATCTGCTTCATCAAGTAAGACAATTTTAAATGCACCAAAAGGCATAGTTTGTGCGAAACCTAATATTTTATTTCGCACAACATCAACGCTATTTTCACGACTTGCATTTATTTCTAGTACATCATATTCACTTACGTCTAATTCATTTATAAGAACCTTAGCAAGTGTTGTCTTACCTGTACCGGGATCACCACTAAAAAGTAAATGAGGAATTGATTCGTCTGTTATCCAGCCCTGTATTTGTTCTTTTTGTTTGTTATCAACAAAAACATATTCGTCTACTGTACTTGGACGATATTTTTCAACCCATAATTGATTCTTCATTTCTTAAGCATTTCCAATGTAATAATTTTACTGATAGCAATACCCAAATCTTCTGTATTAGGTATTATGTGTAGTGACTTTTGCGGGACAGCGTTATTAACAATATAAGAAGCTGGCTCTGCAAAATGTACCTCTACTACATGACCTCCAACAGCAGGATAAATTTGAAAATTTATTGACTGAGTGTTTGGAGAAGGGTGTAGTGCTAATGAACTTGGTAATTTATTTATGGAAGCTTGATTCATAGCAAAAGCTTTTTGCATTTCTATATCCCTATCACTTATCTTTATACCAGTATTAGAATTTTCCCACGCTTCTTTACACTTTTTTGCGAACCAATTATCAAACCATTTCATTAAATTACCTTTTCTCCCATAGTATCGTCTTGAACAGGTTCATCACTAATTAAAAGTATATCATTAGGATCAACTCTACGAATAGTTTTTACTCCTTCACTATCTTCAATTTTAATACCGCGAGTCCAACGACCGTGAGCAATTAGGACATATTGCCCAACTTTAACTGAATCTTGTTCAGGGCCTAGTGCATAGACTTTTGCCCATCTTGGGCGTATACCAGAGTTTTTCATATCGTCACTGGGTAGTATGAGTCCACTTTGGGTAATCCTCATATCAAAAGACATATCACAAACAATGATATTATCTCCTAAGGCTCTTAGCCCCGAAACCTTTGTAGCTTCGTACTGAAATTTCATAAATTTATTATTACTCCTCGTCGAATTTATTCAGATCAAATTGATTTCTTATCACAGGTGGTTGACTTATCACAGGTTTTGGAGCAGCTACAACTGTTTTATTGTAACTTTCATGTACTCTTGTAGATGCGCCCTGAATTATTCTATTTTGGTTGTCTACTAGGTCTCCCCTAGCATTTGCTCTCATGTTGCCAACTGCCCTAACTTTTTCATTACGTATAGATAATGCCCCCATATCTACTACACTTCCTTTTGCTGTTCTATACTTTGACATTTTTTATTCTCCTTACGATTTTAAAAATTCATCTATCGATAAATCATAGTACAAACTATTTATTCTGTGAACCTCTAGTAAATATAATACAAAACTAGCTACGCTTGATCCTCTACCAACGCCCCAAACAATTTTCTCTCTTTTCATAATATCTACCAAATATTTTAAATAAAGTAGTAATGGAAATAAATTACGCTCCTGATATAAAAGTAATTCCTGTCCCGCACGTTGCAATTCCGTTTCAGAGTTGCATTTGTCTAAAATATACTCTGCAATATTAAAGGTTCTATAACTGTCTGGTACAAAAAATTTTTGTTGTTGTAAATTATCCCATGTCTCTATGTCAATGGTTTCTTCTACATAGGATATAAAGTTAGGTAGATTATGTATTTCTAAATCTGATGAGATTGAAATGTCATGCTCAATTATACAACTTTTAATATTTTTAGACGGATCGGCTAAATAAAAGTTGCATAAATCATTTTCGGTTAAAATTTGTCTACCAAATTTATCTGTGTGCATTCTGTAATTATAGCAAACTATTCAAAAATTTGCAAAGACTATCTGTCCGTTTTTTTGTCAAAATTTAAAAAAACAACTTCCGACCTTTCTTGAAGGTCTATTTCAGGCTTACTAGTAAAACTTAAATTTAAATCTTCCCAATTATTAATTGGTCTTACTAGTTTTACTAATTTTTTAGATTTGGCGGATTTAATTGACTTGAGACTATTATATTTTGGGGAACTTTCGTCCCACCAGCCCAATTCATTAAATGGACCATGGTTTTCTTCAATTGAATGTAAACAATGTATGTCATCACTACTAAGTGAGGTGACACTTACATCAGTTATGATCATCCTTCCTTCCATAATAGCATTTAATTTTTTAACCAACATTATAGCTATAATTTGATCAAACGGATCCGCTGGAAGCGTACAAACTTTTATCGACGCATCAATATATTTTTCTATCTGTGATGGATTAGTTTGATTTATAAAAACCGAACTTTCTAAATTATTATTAATAAAGTAAGAAATTCTTTCCATTGCTACACCTTGTTCTAATATTGATTCCGTTTCAATATTAAAATAAATCGAAACTGTGTAATAATTAAGATAGAAATGTTCGTTAAAATAAACACCAGCTTGAAAAGAAAAGGATTTTTTTATTCTTGCTGTCATTTTTTGTCTGCTGATACGTTAATTTTATTATCAATTTTATTTTTCTTGTATATTTCGTCCATTCTTTTCTTATACTCGCTATTATAACTTTCTAATGCCATTTTGAGTTGATTAATTAATGCCCCGTTTTGGGTACGATAAGAAAAGTTGAGTTTTTGATTTAAGTCCGAAATGGTTTTTAATAAATCTTCAATAGATTTATCTGAAAGGTCAGAAATAAATGGATGCTGCATTCATTTATTTACTTAGTAAGAACTAGGTGTGATTTTTTTCCAAATTGTAGTGTTTCCACCAGAGTAATTTGCGGTACAAAGATATATGGAGTTACCATCAGTTCTAATAGCACCTGTCGTGTCTCCTATGCCACCAATAGGCAATTGCCTACGATATGATGCACCTGCTACTGCAGTTGTTGCATTTGCTGTTAAAGTTAAGGAGGTATTACTTGCAATCGTTGCAATGGTACCCACAACAGCATTTGCAGAATCTAATATTACTCTTCCTGCGACTAATTCAGTAGTAAAAAGCGTACCCGATCCTGTTACTGTAGTTGTATTTGTTGCTGCAGTTATGCTTCCTGTTGCAGATACGTTTGACACAGTTGGTGTTCCATTAGCAATAAAGGTCGATTTTATTGGTCTATTTGTTGGATAAATGTCTAATGTGTTTCCACAATTTAAAGTTGAAATTATGAAGTTAAGATTTTGAACCCCATTTGGAATAGAAATTTGGTTAGTGTAAGTTGTGTTTGCAGCTGGAGCAGCATTGCTTGAATAATTTTCTAGCAATAATGCGGTATATGACATTCCACTATACGGCACATTATTAACATCAGTTGATGTGCTTGGAAAAGTAATAGTAGCATTTGCATTACCTACCGCTAGTCTTAGTTCAATACTACTTTTTGTACCATCAGGTGACCAACCCCCAAATGAAAATGTTGTGCTTGCTGTTATTGTACCATAATGTACATCTGCTGCAGGAACGTTAATTGTTACATTTCCCTGTACATTAGTTCCTAAGTTATATGTGCTTGCTCTAAATGATCTTGTTAAAGCATTGCTTATCAATGTATTAGCCATGTCGTTGTTAACTTCAAAGCCGTTCAATGCAGCTTTGACTACAGCCTTATTTTGTAAATCAGATATTTCCTCACCTGCTGTATCTAAATTTGTTTTAATAGAGGTAAAGTTATCACGAAAACCCTGTGTACTATTATTAATTCCAGCTACTGGGTAATTTACATTGATGTTGTTTGTGTTAATTGAACTCATAAATTTTCTTCCAATACATTATTTATTGTGAGATTAAGGTATAATTGTTTTTTGGGGAAAGGTTATTACCAAATCGTTCTCATCTGTTTTGTTAGGTTTTGGATAGCCACTAGGTAATTCCTGCCAACCCGGAATACTTAAGTAAGTATTGTAATTAAATGTTGAACTTTTATCCACATAAAATCTATTAACTACAAAACTAATATTATTTAATTTATGTGGCCAATTATTTTTAATATTATTTGCAATTTCTTCGGATCTACCTGGTACAGTGTAACATATAACCCATGCTCTAGTATATCCAATTACACTTTCATTTAATTGCTGTGTAGTCATCCATTTTGGTAACAAGTTACTATTAGAATCAACCCCTAAATTTTGCTCGATTCTTTTTTTCATATTTGGCAAACTAGCAGGATAAAAATATCTTTCAGATCCTGGTGTTAAACTTGTAAAAAAATCTACATTTTGATTTTCAGGTAAAGGAAAACTTAAATCTGAAAAACTCGTATATAAAAATCCTTCACTAGTTAACCATGGACCTAACTCCTCACTTACATAGGTAGGCCATTGTATTTCTTCTGAAATACTTTTATTTTTGTCATTGATATAATCATCAACTATTTGACTGTAAACAACTTCATAAATTATGTTACCGTCATCATCTCTTGCAATTGCGGTTTTTAATTCACCTAAAGTTAAATTTCTCCAGTAATGATTTTTTTGTATAGCTTCAATATATTTGTCTATGTTATTGGCCTTTATTCCATAAGCATGTACAAAGCTTATATTTTTTGCTTTACCAAAGTTTTCGTCGCTCGGTCTGTAAATATATTCATCTGGTATTAAGGTTGTGTCATTTAATAATTGGTTAATTAGTTCTCTTTCTGATATTGGAGGACTTGCTTTCATATAAACATTTTCTGTAACCTCAGCAAAATATTGGTAAATTGACAAATTAAAAGTTTTTTGACTCTTGACAAGAGGATATTGAGGAGTAAAAGCTTCTACAGTAAATTCAAACGTATTTGTTGTGCCTGTTACTGATAATTTATCAATAGGTTGGAATGGAATTCTGCCTTGAATTTCTCCATTACTATTTAAGGTTAATGTTGGGGGCAAAGCACCTGAAAGTAATTTGTATTGTAAATTCTGAGTTGATGAAGCCTCAAGTTTAAGTGTGCTTATTGAATTGTTGTAAACAGTACCTAAATTAGTTGGTGATATCCATTCAATATCATTTACAATTTCATTTGACACGATAAGTGAAAATTCAACAATCTCGCTCATTAATCCATTAGAGTTTTTAGTCAGATGCACATTGAATACATATTCACTTAATCCTATTCCTATATTGACAACTCCAGTTATCCAACCTGTTTTTGTATCCCCTATTAATCCAGGAGGCAATCCTTCATAATTGTATGTCAACGTACCACCATCAAAATCATATCCTATAACTTTAAAGCTAAAAAAGTCGCCACTTTTAAGAACAGGAATTTTTTTCCCATCAATTAAATAGTAACTATAATATGGATCAGATTGATTTAATGGTATAGCAAAAGGCTTATAATTTAAAATCACAGGAAATCTTGGATTAGGATAACTAGCTGTTAATTGTATATTATTAACTGTTATTATGTAAGTGGTGTAAATGCTCCCCAAAACACTGGCAAAATTTAATGTAAAAGTGTAATATTTTACAGTGGGTTCACCATTTAGCGTAATTGGGGCTGCAGGATAACCTGAAATTACACCTGTGTCCTCATTTAAAAACAATCCAGGAGGTAGTTCACCTGAGCTTATGAAAAACTTGCCTGTTAAATTCGGTACATTTGTTTCATATTGAATTTTATAATCAACATAAAAACTGTCAACTACACTAATTAAGTTACCTGAAAATCTAACGAATGTCGGAGCTTCTGCTGTAAGCAAAGTAAAATTAAAAGTTCTATCAGCAATATTTCCTACTTCATCAGTGGCTCTTACGGTAAATTTAAAATTAGTAGGAGAATCTACACCAGATAAATCACCACTAATTACACAAACATTATTAACAGTTTTTAAAGTTACACCCTCTGGAAAAGTGCCATTTAGCTTTGTGTAAGTAATACGTAATGCAGGATAAACAGGTTCAGCCTTTAATTCAATTTCAATAGGTGGTGTTGAAGGAAAATTTCCTAAAAATCCTGAAGTAGTTATCCAAATAGGTTGTGACATTTTATAAAAGTTTTAGTGCTAATTCATAATGATGCTTACGATCTTCTAATCCAATCGTTCCACCATTAATTCTTTTTGTTAATCCAATAAAATCATCTTTATCGCAGTATGAATTGAGATTATTTGTATCCCAAAACCAACCCGCACTACTTACTGCTCCTTCAGGTGTCTCCAAATACTTTACAGTTTCATCTACACTAATTCCTAAATCATTTGCAAATTTAGTATAGTTTTGTTTACCAGTCAACTGAATGAGGCCTCTTCCGCAAAATTTATATCCGTCGCCTGAAGCTTCGTCACCATTACCCATTCGATTTCCATAAACACGATTTGCAATTTTTTCTGGTTTACGTTCATATTCTTTTGCCAAAGCTTCGGTTGGAAAATACTTTTTAAAGGTTCCCATTAAACCTTTAGCACTGTAATTTAAATTCTCTTTAACAAAATTAAATCCGCCGCTTTCATGAGCAACTTGTGCTAAAAATGCTGCAGCACGTTTTTTGTTAACGTACATATCGTAATATTCTGCTGTCTCATGTAAAGAAAGTGCATATTTTTGTAAAACGCTTTCTTTAGTTTTTGGACACAATTGTTTTAATATTTCCACTGTTATCATTATAGCTCCTTATAATCTTCCTACTGCAACTTCGATAATTCCATATTCACCATCAAAATTTTCTAAACTTTTTCCTAAAACTGAACCAACTGCTGGGAAAGAATCAGACATTGCACAGCCGTTTCCTGCACTTACTAACATGTCACCTTTTTCAATTTTACCTGTAACTTTGACAGGCACACGTCCTTGTAAAGCTACCATTGTTGGAAAATCTCCTTTTAACATTCCATTCATTACATAAGCAGGCTCTGTTGAAACTACTCCTGCTACTTTAGTTGAATTTTGTTCGTTGCAAACTTTAATTTCATACTCACCACCAAACATAACTACTGTACCGGGTTCTATTTTTTCATCCGCGGCGTAGAACTCTGCCAAGTCAGCATAGGTAGCGACAAATAACGAACCAGCTGTTAATGACCAATTTCCTGTGATTTTTCCTGTAGTTGTGTTTGCCCCAGTTGTAATATTCCTTACTGAAATTGTAGAATTAGCAGTGTTAGCTCCGCCAGTTAAAATAATATTTCCTGCCGCTATATTTGCTACAATACTTAAAGCCCCAGCGGTAAACACTTTTGAATTTGGATTATAATTTAAATTTGCATCTGCAATAAAATTAGCATTGCCGCTTGTTGTATTAACGAAAGGAAGATAATTAACTGTATTGGCATTGTTAGACGTAGTAATATTTGCAAAATAACTTACATTGGCTGACGGTGCTGTGCCTGTAAGTGTTGAGCCGATTACTCCTGTAAGTTGACTTCCGTTTCCTATAAAATAATTTCCGTGTACATTTCCTATTGCAGTAATGTTTGATGAGGAATTTATAATACCAGTAGCAGATATATTAGTTCCAAATATATTAGCTCCGGTAATATTGCCACCTGCGCTTATAATCCCACCAGTTAATAAGTTTGAACCTGTTATATTTCCTGTAGCAGTAATAAAGCCTGTAATATTTGCATTTGCTGTAAAAATATTTCCTGTTGCGCTGATTACGTTACTAACATTAATATTGTTGGATATTAAATTTCCTGTTGCACTAATGTTACCACCTGTTAAAAAATTTAGTGCAGTTATATTACCTGTTGCAGTAATTATTTGTGTGCCTAAATTTCCTAAATTAGCATTACCTGATATATTTGCATAACCTGTAATGTTAGCTCCAGCGGAAGTAATGTTTACAGTAGATACACTGTTAGCAATTATTACAACATTGCTATTCAAGTTAACTTCTATTTCACTGTTACCATTTATTAATGAATTACCAATGAAATTATTGCCAGTGACATTGCCTGTTGCTGATACTAGACCGCCGGTTCTGAAATTAGCTGCAGTTGCATTACCTGAAATGTTTGCGATCCCTGTTACGTTTGCTCCAGTAGATGAAACTGTCAATGTAGCATTGCTTGCGCTTGTTAAAACTATAGTTGAGTTTGCATTTATCGTAATATTACTATTGCCATTTATTAATCTATTTCCAAAATAATTATTTGAGGTTGTGTTTCCTACAATGCTAAGTTGACCACTGATGTTTGCACTTCCTGTTAAATTAAGTAGCGTACCACTAAATGTTAAGTTAGCACTTGCTCCTATATTACCTGTGTTGTTTAACAAAAGTTGTGTAGTTGCTCCAGGACTTGAGATGTTAGTTGCCTGTATGGATGACACTGCCACACTATTTCCGTTGTAGTTATTGGCATTTACGTTCCCTACAACAGATAGGCTTACTAAATTTCCTACGCTTGTAATATTTGGTTGTGCATTAGAATTTGTATTAAGTCTACCTTGTAAATTACTTGTTGCTGTTAAATTAGCTATTGAAACGTTGTTTGCAAAACCTAAAACAAAGGGAGTAGATCCTGAAGTAATTGTTGCAGAATTAGCGTTCGCATTTGGTATAACTGTGACACCAATTGATAGTCCTGGTTGGGTTTGAATAGTTATATTAGGAATTCTGTTAGTAATCGTAACATTTCCTGTTGTATTATCTACCTGTAAGCCGGCTCCTGGAATAACTTGGGAAACACCTGTTAAGTATTGTATCGCATAAAGTTCGGTAAAGTTATTTTGAACTTTTTGAAATGCCGTTCTAATTGCGTCGGAATCCGGATCGTTCGGATATGCACCAAAGTCTATAGTTTCTTGAGCCATTTTGGAATTCTACCTTATATTAGTATTTATCGTAATTTTACAAAGCTTCTGCCCAAAAAAATAGCTCGGATATCCGAGCTATTCTAAAATGTGGTTTTATTATTTTATACCACTTAATTTCTTCCATTCATTAATCATTTGTTTACTCTCAGTGACTTTTACTGCAGTATAAGGTAAGGTTGTTTGATCACGCTTTTCTCCATTTAATCCACCAGCAAGTGTCTTAATCAAGTACTTTATATCCTGCATTGTAGTGTCATCAGCACTGTTAGCTAGTTCTTCTTCTATTGGGCGGGCACTTTCTAAGTTTTCATTTGTATTATCCTGTGGCTTCTGTGGAGAAGTTGCTTGAGGTATCTTCATTTCAGGCTCTGATTTTACAAAACCCATTTTTGGCTTTTCAGTAGATCCTTGATCATAAGTTGCTCTTACACGATATCCTGGTTCTGGTACATATTCTTCACCACCATCACCTGTGGGTTTAATTGTGCCTGTGTGAACAACGCCTTCACGCACATGCCCGCATTCACCTTCGTACATACCACATTCTTGACACATACCTTCACCTTCTTCTAAACTACTTGTGTCTTTATACTTTTTACCGTCAAGCTCAAATTCACCACCTTGTTGTGTTTGAGCTAATTTACCGGTAAATGCATTGCCTTCGTCTGCTTGGCCATATGCTTCATCTACTTTTTCTTCCTCATCTTCACTATCTTCTTCATCAGAGCCTTCTTCTCCCTGCTCTTCCTTCTCGCTTTCATCTTCTTCACCTTCTTCATTTTCATAATCGTGTGAATCTTCTTCACCTGAATCAACTGTGTATACCTCTTCATTGTCCTCTGGTGACATGTCAGTTTCTAAACCTGTTAGTTTTTGAATAAGTGATAACATGTCGTCACCTGAACTCATATCATCTTTTGACACCACATCAACTGAAATAGGTGCGCCATATGCTGAAAGCTGTTGATCTGGTTCAGCTTCAGGTTCATGCGCAACCTCAGCACCTCCCATTCCACCTAACCCTGCATTGCGTACCAATGCCATTATGTCTGCTGCGTCCGCGCCACTAGCAGTGATACTAACGCTATCATCTTGACCATGGTCACCTTTTGTTGTTGTTACAGTTAGACTTTCATTTAACATTTTCTCAAGTTGACTGTCCCAAAGATTAAATTCTAAACTTTCTTTTACGGGTTTCTTTTTCATAGCTTCTTTTCCATATGGTTCACTAATACTCAATCCTTTTGGTGGATAAACCATTTTACCTGTTCTTTCATCCCTGTATGGCTTTTCACGATCAGTAATGTCAGGTA
>Ga0315907_10003578_pt1 | contig 18165 bp, 9 predicted proteins | sample LakEriMetagenome_3_FD_203525 | JGI IMG/M metagenome (GOLD analysis project Ga0315907, IMG submission 203525) | Freshwater fungal communities from buoy surface, Lake Erie, Ohio, United States - Buoy 12 MA123 | ecosystem: Environmental > Aquatic > Freshwater > Lake > Lake biofilm | place: USA... | reverse complement strand
GACGCCAGGATGGGGTCGCCAAGCGCTCGGCACGGGATCGGAAAACGGCCGAGCTTATGCACGGCGTCGGCCGCCGTCGCGCTCGAGCCGCCGAACCCCGCCACCAGAACCTGACGGCTCGCTGCAAAACACGCGACGACGGCAGCGACAGCACTCGTATCGACATTGTCGCGCGACCGCCGCAAGGCCGCGATCGTCGCGTCGAGCACTTTGGGCGCATAGACGGCTGCATCGTCGCCGGCAGCCACATGCGCACTTACATAGGCATAGCCGCTCGGCACGAGGCTTTGCGCCAGCGCTACTTTGAACTCGGGGAACCCGGCATAGCCGAGCGTACGGCACAGCCGCAGCACGGTCGGCTGGCTCACATTGGCGTTGCGCGCCAAAGAAGCGATCGCGATGTGCAGGCTCGCACCAGGGTCGGCCAAGATCGCACGCGCGACGGCCGCCTCCTGGCGCGGCAAGGTGCGCAAATGCGCGCGCAATGCGTCGACCACGCTCACATGCATGGAGCGACGATGCTCGCACCTTGGTCGGCCGATCCGACGAGTTGGCGAAACCCGCCGAACAATTCGCGCCCGTAGCCCACATCGCTGCCGGGCTCAGCCGTGGCGGGCACGCGTGCCGCCAATATTTCCTGCGACACGTCCAAATCGATCGTGCCGGCTTGCGTGTCGATCCGGATCCTGTCGCCGTCGCAAATGCGCGCGATCAAGCCGCCCGCCATTGCTTCGGGCGACAGATGGATCGCCGCCAAAACCTTGCCCGATGCGCCCGACATGCGCCCGTCGGTGAGCAGTGCTACGCGTTGGCCGCGATCCTGCAGAATGCCCAAGACCGGCGTGAGCTTGTGCAATTCCGGCATGCCGTTGGCGCGCGGGCCCTGGAAGCGCACGACCGCGACGAAATCGCCAACCAGTTCGCCTGCGTCGAAGGCCGTCTGCAGCGCCTTCTGGCTTGCGAACACGCGCGCAGGCGCATCGATTCGCTGGTGGGCGGGTGTCACGGCCGAGACCTTGACCACCGCACGCCCAAGATTGCCCGACAGGGTTTTGAGGCCGCCATGCGCGTCGAACGGCCGGGCGACCGGGCGCAGCACTTTTTCGTCGGCACTGGCGGCAGGACACGGCCCCCAAGCGAGATTGCCTGCCTCAAGCCGCGCTTCGGTCGCGTAGGCGCCCAAGCCTTGGCCTGCGACGGTCGCAACGTCTTCATGCAGAAGACCGGCCGCAAGCAGTTCGCGGATCAGGAATCCGATGCCGCCGGCCGCCTGGAAATGGTTCACGTCGGCCGAGCCATTTGGGTAGATGCGCGTCAAAAGCGGCACGATCTGCGAGGCTGCGTCGAAATCGTCCCAATTGAGCTGGATGCCGGCCACGCGCGCCATCGCGATCAGATGGATCGTGTGGTTCGTCGATCCGCCGGTCGCAAGCAACGCCACGATCGCGTTCACGAACGAGCGCGCGTCGATCATGCGGCCCATCGGCATCGTCTTGGTCTTCGCAAGTTCGACCGCGCGCATGGCGGCGGCCCGCGTGAAGGCCTCGCGCATCGGCGTGCCCGGATTGTGGAAGGTCGCACCGGGCAGATGCAGGCCCATGGCCTCCATCAGCAATTGGTTCGAATTCGCAGTGCCGTAGAAGGTGCAGGTTCCCGGCCCATGATAGGCGGACGATTCCGCTTCGAGCAGGGCCGCGCGATCGACTTTGCCTTCGGCATAGAGCTGGCGAATGCGCGACTTTTCGGAATTGCCGAGCCCCGAGGTCATCGGACCGGCTGGAATAAAGATGCACGGCAGATGGCCGTAGCTGAGTGCCCCCATCACAAGCCCCGGCACGATCTTGTCGCACACGCCGAGACACAGCACGGCATCGAACATATCGTGCGACAGAGCGATCGCGGTCGAAAGCGCGATCGTGTCGCGGCTGAACAACGACAATTCCATGCCGGGCGCACCTTGCGTGACGCCGTCGCACATCGCCGGCACGCCGCCCGCAAACTGCGCCACGGCACCGGCTGCGCGCACCGCCTCCTTGATCACAGCCGGATAGGTTTCGAGCGGCTGATGGGCCGAGAGCATGTCGTTGTAGGCCGACACGATCGCGATGTTCGGCACAGGTTGGCCCTTGAGAGCCGCCTTGTCGTCGCTCGGGCACGCGGCAAAGCCGTGTGCGAGATTGGCGCAGCCGAGACCGAAACGACGCGGGACCTGCTGCGCGTGTTTGTCGAGCTGCGCCAAATAGGCCGCCCGGCTCTTGGCACTGCGCGCGACGATCTTGGCGGTGATGTCGGCGATGACGGAATGGACCATCAGGCGAGCTCCTCGTGCCAGGTTCGGCCGTCGCGCTCGATCAAAGCGGTCGCCGCCGCCGGACCCCAGCCGCCCGCGACATAGCTCTTCGGCGCCTCGCTGCCGCGCTCCCAGGCGAGGATCGCAGGTCCAATCCACGACCACGCCGCCTCGACCTCGTCCCGGCGCATAAACAGAGTGGGATTGCCGCGCACAACATCCATCAGCAGCCGCTCATAGGCCTCGGGAAAGCGGGTCGAGAACGTATCGGCGAAGCTCAGATCGAGCGGCACCGAGCGCAATCGCAAGCCGCCGGGGCCGGGCTCTTTGGTCATCAGGCGCAGCGTGATGCCCTCGTCGGGCTGCAGGCGCACGACCAGGCGGTTGGCAAGCAAGCCCGCCCCTGCCCCGAAGATCGAATGCGGCACAGGCTTGAACTGCACGACGATCTCGGACGTCTTGCGCGCCATGCGCTTGCCGGTGCGCAAATAGAACGGCACGCCCGCCCAGCGCCAATTGGCAATTCCAAGGCGCATCGCCACGAAGGTCTCGGTGCGGCTCGGCGCACCCGTGGCGAGCTCTTGTGCATAGCCCGGCACGGCCGCGCCGGCGATGGCCCCTGCCCCGTACTGGCCGCGCACAACCGCACCGTCGCCGAGCGCATCGAGGGCACGCAATATCTTGAGCTTCTCGTCGCGCACGGCGTCCGCGCTCAGCGTTTGCGGCGGCTCCATCGCGACAAGGCAGGTGAGCTGCAGCAGATGGTTCTGCACCATGTCGCGCACCGCACCGGCCGTGTCGTAGTAGCCCGCGCGCCCCTCGAGCCCGACCGTTTCGGCGACCGTGATCTGCACATGGTCGATCCACAGCGAGTTCCACAAGGGCTCGAACAGCGAGTTGGCAAAGCGCATCGCGATCAGATTCTGCACCGCCTCTTTACCGAGATAATGGTCGATGCGGTAAATCTGGCTCTCGGCGAACACGGCACCGATGTCGTCGTTGATGCGGCGCGCACTCGCAAGATCGCTGCCAATCGGTTTTTCGACGACGAGGCGCGCATCGCCGCCCGCGAGCCCCGCTTGCCCCAAACGGCGCGCGATCGGGCCGTAAAATTGCGGCGAGGTCGCCAGATAGAATACACGCACATGGCCGTTCGGCGGGCCCAAGGCGGCTTTCAAATGCTCCCAGCCGGTATCGCTCTGGGCATCGAGCGTCACATGGTGCAGGCGTGCTGCAAATCGCTGCCACACGGCCGCGGCGTCGGCGCCGTCCAAACTGGAACCGAGCGCCGACTTCACGAACGCGACATAGGCCGGTGCGTCGAAATCCTTGCGCGAGATCGCAAAGATGCGCGCCTCCGCCGGGATCTGGCCGTCGTAATCGCGATGGAACAAGGCCGGCAGCAATTTGCGGGTCGCAAGATCGCCCGTACCGCCGAACACAACGTAATCGAACGGAGCAACCGGAATGATCTGTGCCATCGACGCGCCAAGCCCCCGCTCGAAAAGTAATTTTACTATGTTTTGGAGAGTGTATCTCTCTTCAAAACAGAAAATCTAGTAAAATTACATATTCCAGCGATTAGCGCGCACGCGCGACGACGTAATGCGCATAGCCGCGATAAAGATCATGGGATGCGGTCGCGAAACCATCGAGATGGACCATCGCATCGCCGAGCGAGGCGCGCGGCGTCACCGAGAATTTGGCAAGCCACGCGCGCATCGACATTTTGAACCAGCGCGGCAGGTTCTCCATGCGTCCGAAATCGACGACCGACAACGTGCCGCCCGGCGACACGATGCGCGCCGCCTGCCCCAACGCCGCCTGCCAGGGCGGGATCATCGACAGCGTGTAGGAGCAAAAGACGCGCTCGAACTTCGCCACGCCAAACAGGGAAGCCGCGTCGAACGCCGAGGCATCGCCTTGCGCCAACACGATGCGCGACTGCAGACCCGCTCGGCGCACCGACGCGTTGGCCGTTGCCAGCATCGCCCGGCTGATATCGATCCCGTAGAAGCGCGCTTGCCGATAGCGCCGGGCGGCGAGAATGAGATTGCGCCCGGTGCCGCAGCCGATCTCGAGCACGTTTGCGCCCGGCGGCGGATCGAGATCGGCGATCAGACGGTCGCGGCCCAAAAGATAGTGCTTGCGCGTGACGTCGTAGAACGCGCGCTGCCAGCGATAGATGCGATCCATCGCCGCCGCATGGCTGGAAAGTGCTTGCGACATCAGGCGACGCCGCGCAGACGATAGAGATGGAAACCGCCATAGATCGCCGAGCGGTCGCGCTGCGTCCATTCCTTGCAGCGCGCCGCGTCGTACTCGAAGCGGCTCAGAATTTCGCTGTCGAGCCGCCCCGGCAGCAGCGACTCTTCGGCAGCCGTGCGGAAGATCACGCGCGCACCGGGCTTGGCGCTGTGCAGGATCGCCCGCCACAGGCGGTCGAGCACGGCGTCCGTCATCCAGTCTTGCGCATCGAGCAGCACGTAGGCGTCGTAGCTGCCTGGTTTGGCCTGTTCGAGCACGTCGATCAGATTGGCGTGCCGCACATCGACGCGCGGCGCGCGTTCGGCAACCTTCGCGAAATTCTCGACCGCCAGATAAGGCGGGGCCGCGCTGTCGGCGTCGCCCGCATAGCGCCGCCCGAAAGCCTGCCAGGCGAAATAGTTTTCGCGGATCGGAAAGTCGCAGGCGAGCCGTTCGAGCCGCTGTTCGAGCACGGCCGCCATGCCCTTGCCCGCAGGGGCCGAAGATAGCAGCGACTTGTATTGTGCGGGCGGAATGCCGAGGCCGTAGAGCGACGAAGGATTGTCGGCAAGGAACGAGACGAGGCGCGAGCGGAAGATCGGCCGCATCTCGGCGTCGAAGATTGCGCGCTGCTCGGCAAGCGTCGTCGCCGCGAGGATCTTGCGCGGATTCTTGCGGAAAAGGCGCGCGATCAGATGGCCCGCGCCGATGAAGCGCCCGAGCAGGCCCTTTTTGTAGATGTTGCCCGCGAAATGCGCGATGCGCCGACGGCCGCGCCAATCGGTCTGGTCCCAATAGCGGCGCGTGGCTTCGTCGAGATGCGGACGCAGATACGTGTCGTAGACGGCCATGTTCTCGCGGCTGTCGGCGGCACCGAAGAAGCGAAAGAACGCCGCATGGTCCGGCAAGTGCCGCGCACCCGCGATTTTCAGCCGATTGAGGGCCACGTGATGGCCGTTGAGATCGACGGCCGTGACCGAGGCCGGGTCGGCGGTCAGGTAGCTCAAAACGTTGCAGCCACCCGAGGCGATGGCGATCAGATCTTCGCCCGGTGCGAGGTTCAGCGCCTCAAGATCGATGCCGGGATCTTCCCAAATCTGCGCGTAGACAAGACCCGAAAAAAGTCGCGCAAACATGCGCTCTTGCAGCCCCTCTTTGGACAGCAGGCGGCTGCGCTTCACGGCCCGGTCGATATTGCGCTGCGTCGCCGGACGATGTTCGAGTTGTTCTGCCAACATGGGGAAGCGCCTGTCTTGTTTTGCGACTCGTTGCGGGGCTGATCTCCCTTGATAGGAATGCGAAATGACAGGCCGATTGTGGAAAGATGACGCTTCTGCGACGCCAAGCCCGTTGCGGCCGTTCAAAAATTCGGGCGGATCACTTGGCCGTCCGCCTTGAGCGGCAGATTGCCGATCAAAAGCCGCTGGATGCGCCCTTCTTTGTCCGCAAAGGGCAATGCGAGCCGCTCCCACATGTTGGTTTGAGCCGCACCGCGCGGCGCGCGCCGCGTCAGCAGCGGCTGGCGGCGATCCATGACCGCCCCCGATGCCGCGATGGCGAAATCGACGACATAGTCGCTGGCGTCGAATTCGGTCATCTCGTGGCCGGTCAGGTCGAAACCGGACACGGACGAAATCAGGCTGCCGAAGACGCGATAGCGAAAATCAGCACCTGCATCGATCGGTTCGAGCAGATGCACGTAGCCAAGGGCGACTTTGAAAAACGACGGGTCGATCGCCGTGACCGGCGGAATGCCTTCTGCCGGCGCCAGATCGAACCAGTGCGCGATCAGAAAGCCGTTGATCGATGTGGCGCAGTCGCTCGCGACGGGTCCCCAAACGAGCTCGGGCGTTGCGGCGCCGCCGTTCTTGAATGCGGCCGATATATCCGCCAATTCGAGGCGCGCCACCTCGTCGCGCCATTTGTGTCGGCGCGCGATGCGTTCGGGTGCGAGCGCATGCGTCGCACTTTGGAACAAATCGACACGAAGAGACTCTGGCATTGCGCGGTCGCCGTTCTGATGATGGTGGAGTTGGGGCGGCGCAGATGACCAGAGTTGCGTGAAGAGAGCGTTAAAGTACCCCGATGAAGTACGAGAGGGGTCCGCTAAAGAGTCAATATTATTGCTTTAATTCAATATTTTAATACACATATTTAAATTAAAACATGAGATTAAAAGAGCCATTGCCCAAAGATCACATGACCGCGAGCAGCCCGCCATCGACGTATAGGATTTGGCCATTCACGAAATCCGATGCGGCTGAGGAGAGAAACACAGCAGCCCCGACCAGTTCGCGCGGCTCGCCCCAGCGGCGTGCGGGCGTGCGTGCTTTGACCCAGGCATCGAATGCCGGATCGTCCATCAGCGGCTGGTTGAGATCGGTGCGCATATAGCCGGGGCCGATCGCGTTGGCCTGCAGCCCATGCTGCGCCCATTCGGCGGCCATAGTCTGCGTGAGAAGCTTGATGCCGCCTTTGGCCGCCGCATAGGGGGCAACCGTCGCGCGTCCGGCCGAACTCAACAACGAACCGATATTGACAATCTTTCCGGATTTGCGCGGCAGCATACGCTTGGCTGCCTCGCGCCCGACGACAAAGGCGGCTGTGAGGTTGGTCTCGATGATCCGCCGCCAGTCGGCCGTCGACATCTCGACGATCGGCCGCCGGATGTTGATACCGGCATTATTGATGAGGATATCGACCGCAATGCCGTCACGATCGAAACCCTCGAACGCCGCGACCACGCCAGCCTCGTCGGTCACGTCGAAACGCGCCGCGATCGCGTCGTAGCCGGCGGCACTCAAGCGCGCCTGTGCAGCGGCCAAATGCCCGGCCGACACACCGTTGAGCACGACGCGCGCGCCCGCCTCTGCCAAACCCTGGGCCATGGCAAAGCCGAGCCCGCGCGAGGATCCGGTCACGAGCGCCGTCTTGCCCGCGAGATCGAACAGCGCCTTTCCGGTGGCAATCATGCGCCGAGCTCTCTGCGCATCAAAGCGGCCCCAGCACTCAAGGCAGCGAGCTTGGCATACGCCAGATCGCGCGCCATCGGCGCCATGCCGCAATTCGTGCACGGAAACAGACGTTCGGGCGCCACATAGGCCATGGCACGTCGGATCGTAGCGGCGACCGCTTCCGGCGTTTCGGCCGTGTCACTCGCCACGTCGATGCAACCGACCAGCACGTCTTTGCCTTTAAGCAGGCCGATGAACTCGATAGGTACGCGCGAGTTCGCGACCTCGAGGCTCACCTGATCGATCGGGCTGCGGGCAAGCTCGGGGAAGATACGCTCGTACTGGCGCCATTCCTCGCCCAAGGTCTTTTTCCAGTCGTTGTTGGCCTTGATGCCGTAGCCGTAGCAGACATGCACGGCGGTCGTGCAGGTAAGGCCTTCCGCTGCGCGCAGCAAGGCCGGAATGCCCCAATCGAGCACTTCGTCAGTAAACACGTTGAAGGCCGGTTCGTCGAACTGAATTGTGTCGATGCCCAGCGCCGCAAGTTCCTTTGCTTCCTCATTCAAGAGTTCGGCAAAAGCCATCGCCATCTTCACGCGGTCGCCGTAGAAACGGTCGGCAATCGTGTCGACGATCGTCATCGGCCCCGGCAGCGTGAATTTGATCTTGCCCGTCGTCGCTGCGCGCGCGGCTTTGGCTTCAGCCGCGTGCACCGAATGCTTGCGCTTGAGAGCACCGATCACCTGCGGCACTTGGGCATCGTAACGGTTGTTGCGAATCCCCATCGTGACTTTGTTTTCGAAATCGATGCCGTCGAGCCCGGCCAGGAACCCGTGCACGAAATGCTGGCGCGCCTGCTCGCCGTCGCTCGGAATGTCGATGCCGGCCCCGAGTTGCAGGCGCACCGCGAGCATCGTCGCGTCGCACTGCGCTTCGGCCAGCACGGCACCGGTCTGGCGCCATGGCGCCCACAGCATCTGCGGAGCGGCAAGCCAGGCGGGCTTGGGCAAGCTGCCGGCGACGGTCGTCTGCAATATCTTGGTCATTCCTGGAATCCTTATGGAGGCGTTGTGCCCGTCGGTATGTCCAAATGCATCCAGCCTGTCACGACATATTTGACGCCGCTCCCCAGAACCTCGCCGGCGTGGGCATGCGTCCAGTCGGCGGGCCAGATCAGCGTCTGACCCCGGCGAGGCTGCACGGCAAGCCCGTAATGCGTGAAACGCGTCGCCCCGCCGTCGGCAACGTCGTTGAGATACGTCATCCACGCAAGCGAACGATGCAGCGAGGCCAGTGTCGTGCGCTCGCAATGCACGAGCGCGAAATGCTCACCCGGCAGATAGCGCTGGATGTTGAAGCTGCCGATCGCGACGCTGGGGAACAACTCGCCCAGAAACGGCCATTGCGCGAGATAGTCGGCGTAGCAGCCGAACAGCAGATCGAAATAGCGCCGCATCGGCGCATGGTCGGGCCGCGCCAGATCGCGCGGCCGGATCGTGAGATCCATCGATTTTTTGCTGTCGGGCAGAATGCCGCCCCCGATCGCCCCGCTGCGATGGCGGCTCGCATTGGCCTCGAAAAACGCGACAAGTTCGCCGCAGATCGGATCGGGCTCAAGCGACCAAGCGCCGATGAAATTGGGAGCCACTCCGGCTTCGTTCAATTCAAGCCGCTTCACGGGGGAACGCCTTCATAGAGCGAAACGCCCGCATATCTGTCGAAACGGACAAGGCCGTAGCCGTCGGCCAGCATCTTCATGCCTTCGCGCAGCTGGCCCAAAACCAATAGCGCCGACCCTAATGTCGCCATGCCTTCGGTAGAATTCGGCGCAAGGTCAAGGCCCGCACGGAGGCTCGCCTCCGCCGCAGCCGCATCGCCCGCATCAAGCAGGCTCGCGCCCAAATTGAGATGGGCCGCCGCGAACTTCGGGTTCGCGGCCAAAGCTTGCCGGAAACATTGGATCGCCGCCGCATACGCGCCCAAGCCGCGATGGCAGAGACCGAGATTGAAAGCCGTCAAGATGTCGCCCGGCAGGCTTGCATGCGCATCGTTCAGATAGCCAAGCGCTTCGCCGTAGCGGCCTTGACCGGCCAAGATAAGGCCGAGATTGAGCACGGTGGGCACCGCGTTCGGATCAAGCGCCAAGGCTTGGCGGGCATGCGTTTCGGCCTCGGCTAGCGCCCCCATATCGCGCAGCAAGGCGGCCAGATTGTTGTGCGCCTCGCGGTCCGCCGGATCGAGCGCACAGGCGCGCGAAAGGGCCGCGCGCGCCGCTTGCGTTTGCCCGAGCTGCTGCTGGGCGGTGCCGAGGATCTTCCAGGCAAACGCATCGCTCGGCCGCTTTTCGACCAAGCTTGCGGCACCCGCCGCAACGTCGGCGAATCGCCCTTGCGCATAGAGCACCAGCAACACCGAAATATCCGCTGCAGCCGTGCCGTGCCCGTCTCCGGGAGCCATCGTGGCGAATCCCTCTTGCGCGTCGTTCAAACGCGCAAACGCTACGCGAGCGACGCGATGCGCGCAACCGACGCCGAGATCAGCTGTGGAAAATAAAGTCGCTTGCCGCGATGGCCGTCGTGCCGAGCAGCGTGACCGTGGTGCCGCCGCCGAGATTGATCACGAGATTGCCGCCCGACACTGTGGACAGCGCCGAAACGTCGGCGAAATTGCTGATCGTGGCGTAGGACTGCAGATCGATGCGGTCGTTGCCCGACGTGAAATCGGCGACCGTGTCGGCACCCGACACGACGAACACATCGTTGCCGAGATTGCCGCGCAGCACGTCGTTGCCCACGCCGCCCGAAAGCGTATCGTTGCCGGCTCCGCCGATCAGCGTGTCATTGCCGAGGCCGCCATCGACCGAGGCACCTTGCGTGCCCGAAATCGTAATCGTATCGACGCCCGAACCGCCCGTGATCGTTTCGATGTTCGCGACCGTGATCGAATTCGCGGCCGCCGACAGGAACAGGCGGTCGCTGCCGTCCCCGAGATCGACAAGCCCAGAAGTCTGCGCCGAGCTCAGCGTCACCGTGTCGTCGCCCGTACCGCCGACGATCGTTTCGACGTTGGCGACGGTCACCACGTTGCCGCCCCCGGCTAGAACCAGCATGTCGGCCCCGACGCCGAGATTGACGGAGCCGGCCGTCATGGTCGTCGTCAGCGTGACCGTATCGGCCAGATTGCCGCCGACGATCGTCTCGACATTGCTGACCTGCAGCGTGTTGGCGAAATTACCCAGCGTGAGGCGGTCTTCGCCAGTACCCAGATCGACGACCGAACCCGACTGGGCCGATGCGAGCACGACCGTATCGGCGAGACTGCCGCCGACCACGCTTTCGACATTGGCGACCGCCAGCGTATTGGCAAAGCCCCCGAGCGTAAGCACGTCGTTGCCGCCGGCAAGATCGATGAGACCGCCGGTCTGGGCCGCCGACAGCGCGATGTTGTCGATGCCAGAACCGCCGACCAGCGTTTCGACATTCCCGAGCGTGACCGTGTTGTCGAAATTGGCGAGCGTCAGACGATCCTGCCCGGCGCCCAAATCGATGCCGGCGCCAACATAGGCCGTCGTGAGCACGACCGTATCGGCGAGCGTGCCGCCGAAGACGTTTTCGACATTCGCAAGCGTCACGCTGTTGGCGAAGCTCGCAAGCTGCACGGCGTCTGCCGTGCCAGCACCGAGATCGATGAAGCCAGCCGTGAGGCCAGCGCCGAGCACAACCGTGTCGTCGCCAGTACCGCCCAGCACGGTTTCCACGCTCAGGGCCGTCACGAGATTGGCGCCGTTGGCGAGCACCAGCACGTCGTTGCCGAGCCCCAGATTGAACGTCGCCGAACTCGTCGCGGCACCCAGCGTCACCGTATCGGCCGAGATCCCGCCGACGATGTTTTCGACGTTGGTCACCGTCACGTTGTTCGCGGTATTGGCGAGAACCAGGCGATCGTTGCCGTCGCCGAGATCGATCGCCGCATTCGAAAGCGCCGAGGCGAACGTTACCGTGTCGGCCATGCTGCCGCCGGTCAGCGTTTCAACGTTCGAAACCGTCAGCGTATTGCCGGCGCCCGCGAGGATTAGCGCGTCGTTGCCGGCGGCCAGATCGACGATACCTGCCGTAAACGCGCCGCCAAGCGTGAGCGTATCGGCCCCGGCATTGCCGATGACCGTTTCGACATTCGTCACGGTTGCGGTGTTGTCGAAATTTCCGAGATTGAGGCGGTCGGTGCCCGCCCCCAGATCGATCCCGCTGCCGACATAGGCTGTGCCGAGCGTCACGATGTCGTTCGCCGTACCGCCGATGATCGATTCGACGTTGGACGCGGTCGCTGTATTGCTCGTGTTGGACAGAACCAGCGTATCGGCCGTACCGCCGCCCAGATCGACGGAAATCGCCGCACCGCCAGTCGTGAACACGACCGTATCGTTGTCGCTGCCACCGACGACGGATTCCACGCTGTTGACCGTGACGCTGTTGCCGCCATTGGCGAGCACAAGCGTGTCGTTGCCGGCGGCAAGAGAGACCACGACGTCGCTTACGGAAGTCGCCAGCGTCACCGTATCGGCCAAACCGCCGCCGACAACATTTCCGACGTTGGTGAGCGTGAGATTGTTGGCGAATGCGCCCAGCACAAGGCGGTCGTTGCCGGCCCCAAGATCGACCGTGTTGCCGCTCTGCGCGGAGGCGAGCGTCACATTGTCTGCGCCACTGCCGCCGACCAGCGTTTCGACATTGGCAACCGTAAGAGTGTTGTCGAAATTGCCGAGAATCAGCGCGTCGCTGCCCGCACCAAGATCGACGAGCCCAGCGGTCAGCGCTGTCGCCAGCGTCACCGTGTCGGCACCGCTGTTGCCGCTCACCGTTTCGACGTTGGCGATGGTTGCCGTGTTCGCGAAATTGCCGAGATTGAGACGGTCGGCCCCTGCCCCGAGATCGATTGCGTCGCCGACATAGGCCGTGCCGAGCGTGACGGTGTCGGCCATGCCACCGCCGACGAGGATCTCGACATTGACGGCCGTCACGTTGTTTGCAGCCGTCGCGAGCGTCAGCGCCTCGGCCGTGCCGGCCCCCAGATCGACGATCACGCCCGCAGCCGCGGCGCCAAGCGTAACGCTGTCGTTGCCGCTGCCGCCGATGAGCGTCTCGACCAGCGAAACGGTAAGGCTGTTGCCGCCGTCGGCCAGCGTGAGGCGGTCGTTGCCGACACCCAGATTGATCGAGCCTGCATTGAGCGTCGTCGTGAGCACGACCGTATCAGCAAGCCCGCCGCCGACGATGGTTTCGGCGTTGGCGATTGCGAGCGTATTCGCGAAATTTCCGAGATTGAGACGGTCGTTGCCAGCACCCAGATCGACGGTGGTGCCGACGGCGAGCGTCGACAGCGTGACCGTGTCGGCCGCGGCACCGCCGACGAGCGTCTCCACGTTGCCGACTGTCAGCGTGTTGTCGAAATTGCCGAGTGTGAGCACATCGCTACCGCCGCCGAGATCGACAAGACCGACGGTCTGCGCGGCCCCCAGCGTCAGCGTATCGTTACCGGTACCGCCCATGACGGTCTCGATATTCAAGGCCGTTAGCGCATTGCCGGCATTGCCGAGATTGAGGCGATCGATGCCGGCCCCGAGATCGATTGCGCCGAGCGTGAAGCTCGTGGCGAGCGTGACGGTGTCGCTCGCCGAGCCGCCGGTCAGCGACTCAACGTTGACTAGGGTCACGACGTTGGCAGCGTTGGCAAGCGCGAGGCTATCGTTACCCGCACCCAGATTGATGGTACCGCCGGCAAAGCCGGTCGTCAGCGCGATCGTGTCGCCGTCGGTGCCGGCCACGATGTTTTCGACGTTGCCAACCGAAAGCACGTTGGCCCCGTTAGCCAGGATCAGCGTGTCGCTGCCCGCGCCCAAATCGACGAGACCGCCGGTCATGGCAGTGGTCAGCACAACGGTATCGACCGCAGCGCGGCCGATGACGGTCTCGATATTCGCGAGCGTGACGTTGTTTGCAAAGTTGCCGAGCGTGAGGCTGTCGCTACCCGCACCAAGATCGACCGAGCCGCCGACAAGGGCTGCCGACAGCGTGACCGTATCGGCTGCAGCGCCGCCAAGAAGCGTTTCGACATTGGCTACTGTCAGCGTGTTGGCGAAATTGCCGAGCGAAAGCGCGTCGCTGCCGGCAACAAGATCGACCAGGCCCGCCGTCGCGGCCGCAGCCAGCATGACCGTGTCAGCCGCTGCATTGCCCATGATCGTTTCGGCGTTGGCGATGGTCGCCGTATTGGCGAAATTGCCGAGATTGAGGCGGTCATTGCCTGCAGCAAGATCGATCTGCGCGCTCGCGGAAGCCGTCGTCAGCGTGACCGTATCGTTGCCGGTCCCGCCTGCGATCGTTTCGACATTGGCGACTGTCACGCTGTTCGAAATGCCGCCCAGCGTCAGCGCGTCGTTGCCGCCGCCGAGATCGACGCTGCCGCCGTTCACGCCGGGGGCCAGCGTGATCAGATCCGCCCCGCCAGCACCGGTTACGACCTCGACATTCGCGAGCGTGGCGACATTTCCGCCGGTCGCGAGCGTGACCACGTCGCGCCCGCCGCCGAGATCGATGAGGCTGCCCGCGGCGAGTGTGGTCGTCAGCACGACATTGTCGATCGCCGTGCCGCCGATCAGCGTTTCGATGTTCGAGACCGTTACGCTATTAGCGAAATTGGCAAGCGTCAGACGGTCGTTGCCCGCGCCCAGATCGACGAGGCCCGCAGTCTGCGCGGCCCCGAGCGTTGCCGTATCGTTGGCGCTGCCGCCGACGAGCGTTTCGACGTTGCTGACGGTCAGATTATTGTCGCCCGCATCCGAAAGCGTAAGGCGGTCGGCGCCTGTACCCAGATTGACGAGGCCCGCCGTGAGTGCCGCACCGAGCACGATCGTGTCGGCAGCGCTGCCGCCGACGATCGTTTCGACATTGCTCACATTGAGCGTGTTGTTCACGTTGGCGAGGACCAGCCGGTCGGCACCTTGCGCCAGATCGATCGAGCCAGCCGTGGCGGCCAGGGCCAACGTGACCGTATCCATATCGCTGCCGCCGAGGACGGTTTCGACATTGAGGATCGTGACCGTATTGATGCTCGAGGAAAGTGCGAGCGCGTCGTTGCCGTCGCCGAGATCGACGCGCACCGCGATCGTGGCACTGCCGAGCGCCAGCGTGTCGTTACCGCTACCGCCGGTTACCGTTTCGACGTTGAGGGCAGTAAGATTGTTCGCACCCGCGGCCAGCGTCAGCGCATCGCGCCCGCCGCCGAGATCGACCGTAAGGCCGGCGGCCGTAGCGTTGCCGAGCGTCACGATGTCGGCCGCACCGCCGCCAACCAGCGTTTCGACGTTCGCGACTGTCAGCGTATTGGCGAAATTGCCGAGCGTGAGCGCGTCGTTGCCGCCGCCGAGATCGACGAAGCCAGCGCTCAGCGCCGCCGATACCTGCACCGTATCCGCACCGCTCGCACCCGAAATGGTCTCGGCATTGGCGACGGTCAACGTATTGCCGCCGTCGGCCAGAACCAGCCTGTCGCCGCCCAAACCGAGATCGACGACACCGCCGGTGCGGGCATTGCCCAAAGCCACCGTATCGGCACCGGTCGAGCCGACGAGCGTGCCAGCATCGCCGAGGACCGAGATATTGTTGCCGGCAGTTCCGGCGAGAACGATGCGATCGCTCGCGACCGAGCCCGTTACGGTCTCGACATTCGCGATCGTGACGGTCGTCGCAATGGTATTGCCCAACACAAGACGGTCGCTGCCGTCTCCGAGATCGACCAGGCGCGCACCGGCAGCGCCAAGCGTGATATCGTCGCTGCCCGTGCCGCCGACAATTGTTTCGAAATTGAGCACCGTCAGCGTATTGCCGCCGTTGGCGAGCACGAGGCGATCGTTGCCGAGCCCGCCTTCGATCGATATCCCGTCGCTGAGCAGCACGTCGGCGGCCGACAACGGCGCCGTAATGCCTGCCAAAGTCAGCGTATTGCCGCCGCCAAAATCGATGACCGTGTCGTTGCCGACGACCGTCGCGCGCGCTGCCAGATCGGCCAGCGAGTTCACGGTCCAAAAAGCGCGCAGATCGATGCGGTCGCTGCCAGAGACGAAGTCGGAAATCGTATCGGCACCGGCACGCACGACGAACATGTCGTTGCCCGAACCGCCGGTCATGAGATCACTACCGCTACCGCCGACCAGCGTGTCGTTGCCGCTGCCGGCCACCAGCGTGTCGTTACCGGCCCCGCCATCGAGCTGAGAATTCTGGGTGCCTGTAACCGCAATCGCATCGGCCGCGGCACTGCCGACGACCGTTTCGACGTTCGCCAGCGTGACGTTGTTGGCGCCCGAGACCAGCTGCACGGCATCGTTGCCCGCACCCAGATCGATCGAACCCAACGTTTGAACCGCAGCGAACGTGACCGTATCCGCACCGGTACCGCCGATCAGCGTCTCGACATTGGCGATCGTCACGCTGTTGCCAGCCGCCGACAGGGCAAGGCGGTCGTTGCCTGCCCCCAGATCGACCGTGCCGCCTGCGATCGCGGTCGATACTGTGACTGTGTCGGCCGCCGTGCCGCCGACGAGATTCTCGACATTGCCGGCCGTCACCGTATTGGCGAAATTGCCGAGCACCAGGCGATCGCTGCCGGCACCCAAATCAATCGTGGCGCCAACCTGCGATGTACCCATGAAATACGTGTCGTTGCCGGTGCTGCCGACGACCGTCGTGGCCAAGGCCGCACTCGTGGGATTGGTACCCGACCCGCCATTGGCCGGGGCCACGCCGATGCCGAGTGCGATGGTACCGGTGGAAACGCCGCCGCGCCCGTCCGACACACGATAGGTGAAGCTGTCGGTCCCCTGGTAGTTGTTGTTCGGGACGTAGCTGTAGCTGCCGTCCGGATTGATCGTAAGCGTGCCGCGCGCAGGCGCACCATTCTGCGCGATCGAGAAGATGAGCCGGTCGCCGTCGGCATCCGCAGCAGAAAGTTGGCCGTTGATCGTCGCGTTGACCGTCGACGCGACGCTGCCGCCGGGTGTGGCCGGCGCATCGTTGCGCACGTCGGCGAGTGTCACGCCCGTAACGGTCGTCGAAGTCGCACCTGAAGCGTTGGCGACCGTGGCGGTCACGTTCACCGAGACTTGGCCGCTGTAGCCTGGCGGCGTCACGATCGTGAGGCCCGTGAGCTGGGCCGAATTCAGCGAATAGACGCCGTTCACGCCGGCCGCGATCGCATTGCCCGACGCGTCGCGCAGCACCGAACCGGTCGGCAGACCTGCAACCTGGATTGCGGCGGGCGAACCGTCGGCATTGGGTGCCGGGGCGGCAATGGTGAGCGGAATGCTGACGGTGCCGTTGTTGTTCGACGTCCAGCTCGTCGTCACGTTGACGTCGTTGAAGTCGGCGTCGCCGCCGACCGCAATGTCTTCCCAATTCTGGTCGCCGGTTTCACGGTTCCAGTCGAACTCAAGACGGCGGTTGCCGGGATTGAGGTTGGGCTTGTCGAAGATAACGTTCGCACCGCCGGACCCGGCGAAACGATTGCCGTCTGCGTCGATCGCTGTCCACACGCCCTGCGAACTGCGCTCGAAGCGCACCGTCTCGCCGTTTGTGATGCGGTTGCCGTTTTGGCTCGCACCGTCGGGAATCAGGAAGAAGCCCGTCGTCGCGGGATCGAGGCCCGAAAGCGTCGAAGTCGCGTTCGCGTTCTTGACATTGGCCCACACGACCTTGCCGGTCGTCGGCAGACCGTCGGCGCCGATCGTGTAGACGCCGTAGCTGCTGTTGTAGCCGGCCGAGCCCCCGAGGAACGTCATCGAGACGCTGCTCGTCCCCATGCTCGCGACGGTGGGCGCGCCGAGCGCCACCGACAACGCAGACGACGCGGCCATCGGTGCGACCGACGCAGGGTCGCTCGCATACGGAACAGCGCCGACATTGTAGTTCGTCGCGAGCGTGACGTTGTCGTTGCCGGAGCCGCCGACCAACGTCTCGACGTTGGCGACCGTCAGCGTATTGGCGAAATTGCCCAGATTGAGCGTGTCGCCGCCTTGGGCAAGATCGATGGCGCCGCTGGTGACCGCGGCACCAAGCGTGATCGCATCGCGACCCGAACCGGCGACCAGAGTCTCGACATTGACCAGCGTGAAGCTGTTGTCGGTACCGGACGCGACGATCAGCGTGTCGTTGCCCGCACCCAGATTGATCACGCCGCCGACTTGCGCCGCACCCAGCGTCACCCGGTCGGCACCCGTACCGCCGAGGATCGTCTCCACGCCGGTCGCGGTCACCGCGTTGTCGGCGTTCGCCAAAACCAGCCGGTCGCTGCCAGCACCAAGATCGACGGCGCCGACCGTCTGTGCCGCACCAAGCACGATCGTGTCCGCGCCCGTATTGCCGACGAGCGTTTCGACATTCGCGACCGTCAGCGTGTTGTTGCCGGCCGCCAGCACGAGCCGGTCGTTGCCCGCCCCAAGATCGATCGCGCCGAGCGTCTGCGCAGCGGCGAGCGTGACAGTATCGGCCGCGATACCGCCGGACACGCGCTCGGTATTGGCGACCGTAACCGTGTTGCCGCCGTCGCCAAGCGCGAGACGGTCGTTGCCGATGCCAAGATCGACGAATTGGCCGTTCTGGTAGCCAGCGGCCAGCGTCACGCTGT
>Ga0315907_10003574_pt1 | contig 18179 bp, 18 predicted proteins | sample LakEriMetagenome_3_FD_203525 | JGI IMG/M metagenome (GOLD analysis project Ga0315907, IMG submission 203525) | Freshwater fungal communities from buoy surface, Lake Erie, Ohio, United States - Buoy 12 MA123 | ecosystem: Environmental > Aquatic > Freshwater > Lake > Lake biofilm | place: USA... | reverse complement strand
TGTACAAGAACCTGATCGTCTCCGTCCTGCGCTATGAGCGCATTCAGACCACGGAGGCGAAGGCGAAGGAGATTCGTCCGCAGGTTGAGCAGATCATCACCCTTGCAAAGAAGGGCGGCCTCAGCGCGCGCCGTGCGGTGATCGCCGCGCTTCCAGACGAGCCGCTCGTCGTGGAGAAGCTATTTGATGAGATCGTTCCGAAGTATGCGGAGCGAACCTCTGGCTACTGCCGCATCACCAAGATCGGTATCCGCAAGGGCGATGCCGCCCCCCTCGTTCAGCTAGAGCTTGTCTAGGAGGTTGATGTGAACATGAAGACGTGGACGCCTCGCGCCGCTGAGATTGAGCGCAACTGGTACGTGGTTGATGCTGAGGGTCAGACGCTCGGCCGCCTCGCCACGAAGATTGCCACCGCCCTCCTCGGTAAAGCGAAGCCAACCTATGCCGACCATATGGATACGGGCGACTTCGTGATCGTCATCAACGCGGCCAAGCTCGTGGTCACGGGCGATCGACTCTTGAGCAAGCGCTACCACTCGCACTCCGGCCACCCGGGCGGCCACCGCGAAGAGGGTCTCGGCGACCTGATTCAGCGCAAGCCAACGGAGGCGATCCGCCGCGCCGTGAAGGGGATGCTCCCCAAGACAAAGCTCGCGAACGCGCAGATGACCAAGTTGAAGATTTACGCAGGTGCGGATCACCCACACGCGCCACAGCAGCCGAAGCCACTCGTATGAGTCCGAAGGAGAAGAGCGTGAGCCTGCCGTACTACCAGGGAACTGGTCGCCGTAAGACATCCATCGCCCGCGTGCGCCTCGTCCCAGGTGAGGGTCAGATTGTCATCAACGGACGCACATATGTAGAACACTTCGGCGGGGCAATTCCGCAGGCGGAAGTCTTCGCGCCATACCGCGTCACAGGCACCGAGGGTCGCTTCAATGCGATGGTGAAGGTTGAAGGCGGCGGGATCTCCGGTCAGGCGGGCGCAATCCGTCACGGGATCTCGCGTGCACTCCTCTCGGCGGACCCTGAGGCATACCGACTCCCACTTCGACAGGCCGGATTCCTCACGCGCGATCCGCGCGCGAAGGAGCGAAAGAAGTACGGTCTCCGACGCGCTCGCAAGGCGAAGCAGTTCACGAAGCGCTGATCTAGCGCAGCTGCGCTGCTGATGGCCGCGGTCCGATTCGGTACCGACGGGATTCGCGGGATCGCGGGAGCATCGCTCACATCAGAGATTGCCTACGCACTGGGCGCCGCCTTGGCGGCGCACTACCCCGCGGGGAACATCCTCATTGGACGTGACACGCGCCCGAGCGGCCCTGGACTGAGTGCAGCACTCGCCGCTGGGATCCGGTCAGGAGGAGCCACTCCAATCAACCTTGGCGTGATCCCAACACCAGGGCTCGCCGCGGTCGTGGCGGCAGACGCAGAGGTTGCCTGTGGTGTGGTGGTGACCGCATCACACAACCCAGCGGAATACAACGGCTTGAAGGTGATTGGTCGTGATGGCCGCAAGGTTCCTGATGCGCTCGAGCGTGAACTGGAACGCATGATTGACGAGAGGCTTGCCGCGGCGAGCGCGGATTCTGCGAGTGCGGATTCCGCGACTGCCACAGATGCGCGCGACGACGCGCGAGGCGCAGCCTATGCGGCGCGCTATGCAGCGCAGCTCGTGCAGGTTGCAGCGGTGGCAACACCGAACCGCGCCGCCGCCGGGATCCGAGTGCTGCTTGATGGATCGAACGGGGCGGGTACCCCGTTTGCTGAAGCGGCACTCTCCGCAACGGGCGCAACGGTCGATGGAATGGCGATGGGTGAAGGGTTGATCAACGACGGAGTGGGGGCAACCTCGCCGGCGGCGCTTGGACGACGGGTCGTGGAGCTCGGTGCCGATCTTGGGATCGCGCTCGACGGAGACGCTGACCGTTGCGCAGTTGTTGATGAACGTGGAGTCCTGATTGATGGCGATGTTGTGATTGGCCTGATTGCGCTGGATCGGAAGCGCCGTGCCCTTCCAGGCTCTGAGCGTGTGGTGGCGACGATCCTGACGAACTCTGGCGTGGAGCGCCAACTTCGCGACGCTGGAATCACGCTGCAGCGCACCCCTGTGGGTGATCGTCACATTGCTGAAGTGCTGACACTCGGGAGCCCAGGGTTCGGTGGGGAGAAGAGCGGCCATCTCCTCTTTCCAGAGCATGCGCCAACCGGTGACGGACTGATCAGCGCAATTGAGCTGATCGCGCTGCTGGTGCGCTCAGGTGGACCGCTCTCTGCGCTCGCCGCAACGCTGCCGCTCGACCCGCAGGTCCAGCGAGAGATCAGCGTGCGTGAAGGCGAGGCGGAGTGGCTCCTCTCCGACCCAAGGATGTCTAGTGCAATCCGTGATGCAGAGCGGCAGCTCGCCGCTGGCGGCGGACGACTCGTGGTGCGCGCATCGGGTACGGAGCCTCTCCTGCGGGTGATGGGCGAGGGCCCCGATGAGACCCTCGTGACGTCGGTTGTTGACGCGATCCTTGCAGCGGGAAGCGCACTGCTGGCAGAGCGCCGCTGAGCGGGCGGTAGACTACCCGCATGCAGGCACACGTGACCTCAGGCGCTGAACTCCCCGCACTCGGTGTGGACATCGTGCGCGTCGAACGCATCGCAAAGGTGATGCAGCGACACCCCGCTCGCTTCCCCGCTCGGGTGCTGACTGATGCAGAGCAGGCGTACGTACGAGCGCGGCCAGAAAACTTTGCGGGTCGCTGGGCGGCGAAGGAGGCCGTCTCAAAGGTCCTCGGCCTCGGCATCCGCGGGATCGGGTGGCGTGAGATCGAGATTGAGCGACTCCCAACAGGCCAGCCGACGGTGCGCCTGCATGGGAGTGCCGCGGAACGGGCGGCAGCGATTGGAATCGCAGCGATCGCAGTATCAATCACTCATGAGCGTGAATACGCCGTTGCCGTTGCCTATGGGCAGCGGGCGGTACGCGAGGCGTAGCGTGGGGATCCCAGAAGCGATCGTTGCCGCCGGCCTCCCGCCCCTCGGGCGTGCGGCGTGGGTCGAAGTGAACCTCGATGCGATCGAACAGAATGTGCGCGGCTTAAAGGCGCATTTACCAGCCGGTGGACACCTTGATGTGGTGCTCAAGGCGAATGCATATGGGCTGGGCGCGGTGGAGGTGGCACGCGCCGCGCTTGCTGCAGGTGCGCGCGCGATCTTGGTTGCCACAATTGATGAAGCGATCCAGCTCCGCACCGCGGGGATCCACGCCCCACTCCGCGTCCTCTGGCGCGTCCCAGGTGAGTATCTGCGCCGCGCCGCCGATCTTGAGATCGGTGTCCCCGCAACGTCACCCGCCGTCGTCGCAGAGATCCTGGATGCCGACCTCGCTGGCGCACGCCCCCTCACCGTTGACATTGAGGTTGATACGGGACTCGGACGTGACGGGATACTCCCTCATGAACTCGCAGCGCTCGTGGAGCGGCTTCACGCTGCGCGTCCGCGCATTTCGCTGCGCGGTATCTGGAGCCATCTCACCGCAGCAGAGGATCTGGAGCGCTCTACGGCGCAGGCAACAACCCTCAACGCCGCAGCAGACGCGCTCGCAGAGCCAGAACTTCGGAGCGGGCTTGAGCGGCACCTCGTCGGTTCGGGTGGCCTGTTGACGATTGGCGCTGGTGAACATGTCGCACGTGTGGGGATCGCCCTCTTTGGTGTGGTTCCAAATGCGCTGCGCCCTTCGCGTAGTGCAGAGGAGATCGGCATTGCGTCGGTCTACCAGGTGATCGCGCGCCCCGTGCGAATCGCAACGCTCCCCACTGGACACGGGGTTGGGTACGGACCGCATTTTGTTGCGGAACGACCTTCGCGGATCATCACACTCCCCATTGGATATGCCGATGGGATCTCTTATCACGAGAAGGGGAAGGCGGAGGTGCTCGTGCGCGGCGTTCGGCTCCCCGTTGTGGGGAGCATTGCGATGGACTCGATCACGATTGACGCCACTGATCACCCCGCGACCGATCTGAGTACGCTTGACGATGTGATCTTCATTGGCCGATCAGGGGACGACGAGATTCAGCCCGTAGATGTGGCGCGCCGCCGCGCGACGATCACCAATGAAGTCTCAACGAGTTTCACAAGTCGGCTAGTCCGTGTCTACACGCGTGGTGGACGCCCAGTTGCGCTCTGCGCGTTAAACGAGAGTGCTCCGTGAACGAACCGCTCCTCCTCATCGTCGAAGGGGTCGGCGAGCGGAGTGGTGCGCTCATTCGCCGCGATGGTGGCGCGCGCCTCCTTGGCGCGCTCTCACAGCCGAGCGGTGGCGCAGTGGATGCGCTTGAGGCGACGTTGATGACCGCCGCAGGCATGACGGGCACTCCGCTACGAGTCGTGGCGAACGCAGGGGACGCGGAGCGTGCGGCGGGGCGCCTCGCGGCGTGGCTCGGTGGCCCAGTGCGGATTGCGGAGATCACTGCCGACGGTGGCCGACTCACGCTTGTATCGCCTGACCGTGCCGCGGTCAGCTTTGAGGTGCCAGGTGCGGCAACGGTCCCCGCTGATCCGGTGGAACGCCGCCGTCGCTGCGATGGCGTGTTGGCGCTCCTCGGTCGCACTGATCGTTCCACGGTGGCCGACCTGCTGGGAGATCTTGCAGACGCGCCACTCCGCGATCGTGATGATGCGCGAGACCAGGTGCGAGCGGCAGCTGTGGCCGACGCGATGCGCCGCCTCGCCGAACTGCTCGCGGATGAGGACCTCGGTGATCTCGACCTTGAAGGCGCTCCGCTCCTACTGGTGGGCGTTGCGGCGAGTCTGATCGCAACTGGGACGCTCCCGATCAGTGTCGCTGCGCCGTTAGCCCCTTCAGGGCGAACGCGGATCCTGCTTGAGCCGTATGGCATCTTCGCCGCGCTCGGAGGAGAGGCGCTGGACGACGTTTGGATTGATTCGGCACTCTCATCGCTCGCACGCGACCTGCTGCTACCAGGTGGCGATCTCGTCCACGTTGCGGGCGAGGAAGGGGACGAACTGCTCGTGCGCACACCGCACAGCGAAGTGACACTGTCGCACGGCGAAATCTATCCGCTCCCACTTCGGACCGGTGAAGAGGAACAGGTGCTCCTCACACGCGGAGCGCAGCAGGCTGAGTTCACGCTTCATGGCGGGATCGCACGTGCGGCGATCGTCTTTGGCGATGCACTCGCGGCGCCTCACGAGGTGCGCAGTGGAAGTCTCTCCGCGGCAATCACAGCTGCCACCAGCGCCGCCCCGATCCCTGCACCGATCAGCCTCCTCCCTGCAGGGAGTGCGACGCATGGCGTGCGCGGTGGCCGACAGTTGCTCGGTGATCTCGTTGAAGGGGAGGTTCACTTCAGTGAAACGGAACCCGAAGGGAGCGGATGGGAGCGCGCTGTTGCGGCAGGACTCCTCGCGATTGGAAGTGCATCGCCCGAGACGGTACTGCGCGCCCGGGCTGTTGGCGTGCGCGGCGTGATCGTTCACGGACTCAGTGATGGCGAACGCGACGCGTTGAACGCATCGCTTGAGCGACGGATTGCCGCTGCCGTTGCCACGGCTCCATTCGGCCTGATCATCATGACGCCGCGCCGTCCCACATCCGGGAGTGACGAGCGCGTGATGCACCTGCTTCGAAGCCTCCACGGCGCGCGCGTGCGCTTCAGTAACGAACCGATTGGCATCATCGTGCACGGTGGCGGAGCTGAGCACGAGGCAGGCGATGTCCTTGTAATTGGGGGGATCCATGAAGGTCGAACCGGAGTGTGGGAGGGGCTCGCCGATCCGCGTGCCGATGATCCACTCGGTGCGGTTCGTATTGACGGAGTGCTCTGCGCAGTACCGCTCGGTGATCTGCAGCGCCGCTCCGCGTGATCTCGCTGCGCATCGAACTCAGCAACCTCGCGGCGACGCAGCAACTCGGCACCATCATCGCGCACCACCTTCGCGCAGGTGATCGTCTCCTCCTGATCGGGGAGATCGGTTCAGGGAAGACGACGCTGGCACGCGCGATCGGATCTGCGCTCCACGCCGATCCTCCGCTCACTTCACCGACATTCCTACTGGTCTCCGAACACCAGGGAGCCCTCCCAATCTGGCACGCCGATGCCTATCGCCTCCCGCCTGGAAGTGACCCGCTTGCAGCAGGACTGATTGACGAACGCCATGCGGCGGGCATCACGATTATTGAGTGGCCAGAACAGGTGCGCTGGCCGCTGCAGGGCGAAGGGTCGTCGCTCCTTGAAGTTGAGCTCACACCTGGCGCTCACGATGATGCGCGAGGTGCGACGCTGCGTATTGGAGATGCGGAGCGTGCAAAGAGCCTGCACACGGCCGCACTCGCGGCGGGGATTGAGGTTGCCGATGGATCGTAACCACACTGCGCTGATCCTTGACGGATCGCTTGGACACGGGTGTGTGGCGCTCCTCGCGTTAAGCGGTCCGCGATCAGGGGATCTCGTGGTCGCCGAGTCTGCAGAGCCGCAGCGCAGCCATCTTGAACGAATCGCCACGCTCCTCCCAAGCGAGGCGTCGCGCGCGGAACTCTCGGCGATCGTGGTTGGCGTTGGACCGGGGAGCTACACGGGGATTCGAGCGGCCTCTGCCGCGGCGGCTGGCGTTGCCGCGGCCCTTAACCTTCCCACCATCGCGATTCCATCCGACCGCGCCCTCTACGCTGCCGCCAAAGAGGTGGGTGGCGAGACGGTGGTTCTTCCGCTCGGCACTCGGGAGGTGCTGGTGATCCGCGAGGCGGGGAGTGAGATTGCCGCGCATGCGGATGCGCCAGCCTCCGCAGACCTTGTGCGTGTTGCCTCGCGCCTCCCGCATGCGTTCGCAAACCTCGCTTCAACTGCACTGAGCGAGGCGCTCGCTGCTGCCGCGCGCGGAGAGGCACCACAACGGAGTGAGATTCAACTTCGCTACCCGTCACCGCCGCGCGGAGTTGATGGGAGGGGTGTCTAATGCGACGAGATGAGTATGAGATTCGACCGTTGACCATCGCCGATCTTCCGCTGATGCGCGCGATTGAAGAGGCGAGCTTCAGTACGCCATGGCCAGGGAACGCGTATGAGTCCGAACTGACGACGAACCGTTTGGCGCGATATGTAGGGGCATGGCGTGGAGGGGAGCTGCTGGGGTTCGGCGGGATTTGGCTGATGGTGGACGAAGCGCACGTGACTACGATTGCCGTAGCGCCTGCCTTGCGTGGTGAGGGACTCGGCACGGCGCTGATGCTTGAGCTCTTGCAAGAGGCACGTCGTGGCGAGGCGCGCGTGGCAACGCTTGATGTTCGCGTCTCCAATGAACTGGCTCAGCGGCTCTATGCGCGACTCGGATTTGCAGAGGCGGGGCGAAGGGTTCGATATTACGAAGAGAGTGGCGAAGATGCGATCATCATGACGACCCCAGAACTTAGTGATCCTGGACAGCAGGCGCGCGAGGCGCTCGCGCACGCCGCGACCAAGACTGATGAGCCCCTCCCGAACCCAGAGGCATTTGACGTGGTGGCGCGATGAGCCGTGCGCGATTGATCCTTGCGGTTGAGTCAAGTTGCGATGAGTCGGCGGTTGCCCTTGTGCGCGAAGGGGGAGAGGTCGTCGCTGAGCGCGTCGCAAGTCAGAGTGCCCTCCACGCTGCCACAGGCGGAGTGATCCCTGAAGTTGCAGCCCGTGAGCATCACCTCTGGGTGCCGCGACTCTTGGAAGAGGTGCTCAACTCGGCAGAAGGGGAGCCACACGCGTGCGAGATCGATGCAGTTGCAGTGACGACCGGCCCCGGGCTGATTGGTTCACTCCTTGTCGGCGCAGGCGTTGCCGCCGCGTGGGCGTGGGGACGCGGACTCCCAATCGTTCCGACGAATCACCTAGAGGGCCACTTTCGCGCCGCGTGGCTGCACGATGTAGTCTCCGTCTCGGCCACCCCGCAACTTCCCGCAATTGGTCTCATTGTCTCCGGGGGTCACACGCTGATCGTGCATGTGAGGGCCGATGGGACGAGTGAACGACTTGGCGGCACGATCGACGACGCGGCGGGCGAAGCGTTTGACAAGATCGCGCGCCTCCTCGGTCTTCCGTATCCCGGCGGCGCGGCACTCTCGGCACTCGCCGCAACGGCAACGGCACGCGTTGGCGGCGACCGCCTCCCTGTTGCGCGGGTAGATGGTGAATATGACGTGTCGTTCAGTGGCGTGAAGACCGCCGCGGCGCGGATGGCGCTTGCGGCAGCGGGTGTCCCTTCAGGCGCGCCCGGCCGGGCCGCGGCTCTCCAGGCAACACTTCGTGAGCGCCCTGTGCCGCCGGCAGCTGCCGCAGCGATCGCCGCCGCCGCGGAAACGGCGATCGTCACGGCACTGCTAGAGCGTGTGGAGGCGGCACTCCTTGCGCATCCGGGGACGGGGCTCGTGGTTGGGGGTGGCGTTGCGGCGAACGGACCGCTTCGTGCAGGTCTCGCGGCCGTGGCGGCCAAGCATCAGCGTCTCCTCAGCATCCCGCCAGTTCGCTGGTGCACCGATAATGCAGCCATGATTGGAGCTGCTGCACATGCTGCGCTCAACGAGCAACGCGTGACGCTGCAGGATCCTGCACGTGGGCTCACAGTGAGCGCCTCATGGCCATTTGGCGCGGCGGTGGCAGGATGAGCCCCGTGCCTCGTCGAAGCGGTGCGCGACCGCTCGTTGCAGGGCATGCGCCGAAGCAGCGTCTCAGCCAGAGCTTCCTTGTGGATCTTGAGGCACGCGATGCGATCGTCGCGGCCGGAGGTGCCGCACCAGGTGAGATCGTTCTGGAGATTGGTCCTGGGCTCGGCGTACTGACCGAAGGCCTCCTCGCGGCCGGTGCGCGGGTGGTTGCAATCGAACTTGACGATGATCTCCTCCCGCGGCTCCAAGAGAAATTCGCCAAAGAGATCGCGAGCGGAGACCTGACCCTTATCCACGGCGATGCGTTGAACGTTGACCTTGAGCCACTCCTCCCCTCCGACGGAGTGTGGCGCGTGGTGGCGAACATCCCGTATCACATCACCAGTCCGTTGCTTCATCGCCTCCTCCTACTTGAGCACCCCGCAGAACGAATCGTCCTGCTCGTCCAGCGTGAAGTCGCGGAGCGCGTTGCCGCACCGGTTGGCGAATGGTCGTATCTAACCGCGTTTGTCCGATCTCGGAGCGAGGCCACGATTGTGCGCCTGGTCCGTCGAGAATCGTTTGAGCCAGTTCCTACAGTGGATTCGGCTGTGCTCTCTCTTGAGCGCTTGACGCACTCGCCGCTTGCTGGACTCTCTGAAGATGACGAGGAGCAGCTCTGGAGGCTCGTCCAGGCCGGATTCAGGGAGCGCAGAAAGAAGCTGCGCAACGCGTTGCCACGTGCACTACCGATTCCTGCCGACCAGATCATGCAGGCGCTTGAGCGCGCGGATACGGATCCAGATCTTCGAGCGCAGGCGCTCGGTGTCGAAGGTTGGGTGCGTCTCCTTCGTGAACTTGGTGGTATCCCTGGCGCGCCGACGCGCCCGCCGCGCGTGATGCGAACACTTCCGGGGGAGGCTCCTGTTCGTCGCGGACGCGTTGGTGCTGGGCGCGTCCACTGGGTTGAGGTTGACGCTCCTGGAAAGGTGAACCTCACCCTCGCGGTTGTGGGTCAACGCGAGGACGGATATCACGATCTTCACAGCATCGTGGCGCCACTCCGCGCGAGTGACCACATCACACTCCGACTACTTGGAGGAGAGGGCACCGAAGATGAGTTGCACTGTGCCGGCTTACCGATCTCAGGTGCTGGAGAGAATCTCGTTCTTGCGGCGCTGCGCGAGCTGCGTAGGGAGGTGCCGATTCCGCCGCTCGACATCGTGCTGGAGAAGCGGCTCCCTGTGGCGGCGGGGCTCGGCGGCGGATCAAGTGACGCCGCGGCGGTGCTTCGTGGTGCACTTGAGTTGTGCGGGGTTGAGTTGGCAGAAGAGCGACTGATGCAGGTTGCATCATGCATCGGCTCCGATGTGCCGCTCTTCCTCCCCGGCGGACCTGTGCTGATGGAGGGGCGAGGTGAACGGGTGACGCCACTCGCACCGTGGAGTGAGCCGGCCCCTGGCGTGCTGTTGATTAGCGCACGCGAAGGGATAAAGACGCCTGATGTGTTCGCCGCCTTCGCCGCTGGGGTGCGGGGTGATGCATACGGAGCGGCACTCGTTAGCTCGCAACACCTAGCGAGTGAGGCGTTCGCCGGACTCACGACCGTTGCGCTCCTCCAGCGATCGGCGGCTCTTGCGTCGGCCAATGACCTGCTCGCCGCCGCCCGAGCGATCACCCCGTGGCTGCGCCCGCTCGACCACTCGCTGCGCCGCCTCCTCGGGCGCCCACTCTCCCTCTCAGGCTCGGGGCCGACCCTCTTTCTCCTCTATCCTTCGCTCTACGAAGCGGCAGAGGCTGGCGTGCTCGTTGAGGCGGCAGTAGGCCGTGGCGAACTTGCGCTTCCAGATGGTGGCGTTCATGTCACTGCAACAGAGTTGGCAACGTAGGGGAGGAGTCCACGATGAAACGACCAGTCAGTGGGAGCGGAGTTGCTCCAGCGATCGGCCCATACAGTGCAGCGATCGCCTCAGGCGACCTGCTCTTCTGCTCGGGACAGCTCGGAATGGATCCCGCAACAGGTGCGCTTCGCGAAGGGGTTGCCGCTCAGGCGGAGCAGGCGCTGGTGAATCTGCGCGCGCTACTCTCCGCAGCGGGGTTCGGCGTTGAACATGTGGTCAAGTGCACCATCTTCCTTGCGGACCTTGCCGACTTCGCCACGGTGAATGAGATCTACGGGCGCACCTTCTCGGAGCCGTATCCAGCACGCTCAACCGTGCAGGTGGCGGGGCTCCCCAAGGGGGGGCTTGTGGAGATTGAGGCGATCGCCCAGAAGGTCGGCTAGACTCGCCTCCAGATGACACCCTCAAGTACCGGGCCGGAGCGCCTTACAGGCGTGACGGCCATCATCCTCGCTGCTGGCGTCGGGTCGCGGATGCACGCCGCCCAGCCGAAGGTTCTCCACCCGCTCCTAGGTCGCCCGATGGCGCTCTGGGTCGTTGAGGCGGTCCGCAGCGTGCTGAGTGATCCAGCGCTCCTCCTCCTCTCCCCAGCAACCGCCGCGCTACACGCCATTGCGCCAGCAGGGACGCTTCGCGCAGAACAGCCGCAGCCACGTGGGACAGGGGATGCGGTTCGTTGTGCACTCCCTGCACTTCCGGCCGATGCAACGGAGCTTCTCATCGCGTGCGGGGACACGCCACTCCTTGAGCCGAGCAGTATCAGCGCGCTGATCGCGACTCGCCGCGCCGCAGGTGCGCCAATCGCGCTCGCCGCCTTTCACGCCGAAGACCCAACCGGCTACGGCCGCGTCGAGCTAAGCGAAGAGGGACGAGCGGTACGCATTGTGGAAGAGCGCGACGCAACCGATGAAGGTCGAGCGAACGATCTCGTCAACGCAGGGCTCTACGCCGTTGATCGTGCCTGGCTTGCGGGCGCACTGGAGACACTCGCTCCGTCAGCGGCGAGCGGAGAGGTCTACCTCACCGATCTTGTCGCGCGCGCCGCCGCGGAAGGTACGCCAGCCCCCGTCCTCCTTGGGAGTGGGATTGACCTTGAGGGGGTGAACGATCGACGTCAGTTCGCGGACGCTGCCGCGGCACTTCGTGAGCGGATCAACGCGGCGCACCTTGAACGCGGTGTCGGCATGATGGATCCAACCACAGTCTGGATCGAGCCTACGGTGAGCATCGCTGCCGATGTGGTGATTGAACCAAACGTGATGCTGAGCGGCAATACGACGATCGCAACTGGGACACGCCTTGAGGCTGGGTCACGGGTTCACGAGAGCGTCATCGGGGAAGGCTGCACCATTCGCTCGAGTGACATTGATGGTTCAACACTTGCGAGCGGTGTTGACGTTGGGCCCTTTGCGCACATTCGTCCCGGCTGCATGATTGGTGCGGGCGCACATGTTGGCAACTTCGCTGAGCTCAAGGCAACAACGCTCTCTGCAAAGGTCAAGGTGGGACATCACTCCTACCTCGGTGACACCAGTGTGGGCGAGGGGAGCAACATTGGCGCCGGAACGATTACGGCAAATTACGACGGCGAGAAGAAGCACGCAACGGTCATTGGCGCTCGCGTCTTCACGGGCGTTGGAACGCTGATCGTGGCACCGCTCACCATGGGCGACGGTTCCAAGAGCGGCGCCGGAGCGGTCGTACTGAAGGATGTCCCCGCGGGGGCGCTCGTGGTTGGCGTGCCTGCGCGCACGGTAGGTAAGGAGTAACCGATGAATCCTGTACTCGCCGATCTCGGCCTCATTCTGCTCCTGATCCTGATGAACGGCTTCTTTGTGGCGGTTGAGATCGCTTATGTCAGCGTGCGACGTACGCGACTCAGCGAGCTTGCGGATGAAGGAGATAAGCGGGCGGTTCGCGCCCTCCGCCTACTTCGAGATCCGGGCCGCTTCCTTGCGGTGATTCAAGTTGCAATCACCTTCCTCGGCGCGCTCGCATCTGCGGTCGCCGCAATCAGCATCGTTGAACTCGTCGCCGCGCCACTCAGTGGCGTTTCGTGGATTGGGGATCGCGCCGCTCCGATCGCGTTGCTCCTCGTCACGCTGCTCGTCTCAATCGTCTCAATCGTCCTCGGAGAGTTGATCCCGAAGGGTTTCGCGTTGGCGAATCCCGATCGGATCGCGCTCTCCGCATCGGGTCCTATTTCAATCTTCGCCAAGGTGCTTAGCCCACTTGTGGGGCTCCTCGTCTTACTCACAAAGGTGATTTCCAAGCCGTTCGGCATTGATCCAACCCGGACCCCGAAGCTTTCCGCAGCCGAAATCCGACTCATCGTGGAGCAGGGGAGCCAGGAGGGAGTGCTCGAGGCGGAGGAGGAGCAGATGATCTCCGCAGTGATGTCACTCAGTGACTCAAAGCTGCACGAGGTTATGGTGCCACGCATCGATATCGTCTCCATTGATGAAGAGGCAACCTTCGACGAGGCCGTGGAGGTGGTGCTGAAGGAGGGACACAGCCGCACGCCGCTCTACCGCGAGTCCATTGATCACGTGAGCGGCATTCTCTATGCGAAGGACCTGCTCCGCATCATTGCGGCGGGCGGGCCACGCCCGCGCCTGCGCGACATCATGCGCCCAGCCCTCTTCGTCCCTGAGTCAAAGCCCGTTGACGATCTTTTGCATGAACTGCAGCGACGGAAGGTGCACATGGCGATCGTGCTGGACGAGCACGGAGGCACCGCGGGCCTCGTGACGATCGAGGACCTGCTCGAAGAGATCGTGGGTGAGATCCAGGACGAGTTCGACGAAGAGGAACCGATGAAGGTCGAGATCTCCGAAGGGGAGGTGATCCTTGACGGTCGAGCGGACATTGACGAGCTCACCGATCTGGTTGAGCCACCGCTTGAACTTGAGGATGACGAGGAGTACGACACGCTCGGCGGCTTTGTCTATCACCGCATCGGACGTGTCCCCGTGGTAGGCGATAGCGTGACCATCGCCCCCTTTGTGATCAGCGTCATCAAGGTGAGTGGCCGCAGAGTAGGGAAGGTGCGCGTGCGCTGGACTCCTGTGGAGTCCGCTGCCGGATCTGAGGAGAGCGAAGGGAAGTAGCCCTCGGGGGATCGCCTACGCGGAGATCACGCGCTCCATGATCTCTTCAAGCCGAACGATCGCAATAGGATTCATTGCTGGCACCGCACGAATTTCCGTGAGGGCGCGCTCGCGCCAGAGTGCAGCCTGCTCTCGTGTGTAGGCCTCTGCCCCCGTTCGCGCAAGGACGGCGAGCCCTGCGGCCACAAGTGCGGCGTCCGGATCTGGTGTTGCGAAGAGTTGATCGAGGGTGGCGCGATCTTCAGTGCTGGCGCGCTCCGCTGCGTAGAGGACGGGGAGCGTCTTCTTATGTCGGGCAAGATCTGATGGCGCCTTTCCAGTTGCCGCCTCACTCCCCCAGATCCCGAGCAGATCGTCATTGATCTGGAAGGCGAGCCCGAGCGCCCATCCGAACGTACGGAAGCGCGTGATCACCTCTTCGTCATCAGTGGCGAGCATGGCGGCAGACTCAACACCGCCCGAGATGAGAGCCGCCGTCTTTCGTCCGATCATCTCAAAGTAGTGCTCCACGCTCTGCATCTCGCGCTTCTGGCTCGCCGCGATGTCAATGAACTGCCCTTCACAGAGGCGGAGGCAGGTCTGGTCGTAGATCTTCATCATGCGGATCACCTTGGCGTCGGAGAAGCCGAGTTCAGTTAGTCGGTGTGCCGCAATACGGCTAATCGTGAAGAGCGCATCGCCGGTATTGATGGCCTGCGCTAGACCTTCGCGTACCCAGAGGGTGGGTCGCCCCCTTCGCTCTTCGTCCTGATCCTCAATGTCGTCGTGGATCAAGCTGAAGTTGTGACCGAGCTCAACGGCCGCTGCGCCAGGGATGGCACGCTCCCAATCGCTTGAGAGTGCGGAGTAGGTGAGGAGTCCGAGGAGGGGGCGCATGCGCTTGCCGAGTCGAGCGCTCGGATCCCCGTATCCCATGTGGTATCGAATTTGTGCGTACATTGACGCGGTGATTGGCTCCTCCCACTCTGCGAGGAGGTCAAGAATCGCCGCGTCCGTGGCGGCGATAAGCGCGTCAAGGTCTAGCTCAAGAAGGTTCGCCCCAGTCGGGGTGCCACGGAGTGACGTCATGCTCCAATGCTACCCTCTCACCATGCCTGAACGCCGAACCTCGCGGACGCTGGCAGTTGTGACCTCGCGTTTCCGCCTCGGCGAGGCCGACCGTGTGCTCACCCTCATCTCGCCGGATCGCGGAAAGTTCAAGGCGATCGCCAAGGGGGTGCGAAAGCCGACCAGCCGTCTCGGCGGCGGCGTGGAACCGTTCGCAGAGCTCGAGATCGCGCTCGCGGCGGGGCGCACCTTCGACGTGGTGACCCAGGTGCAGCCACAGCGCGTCTGGCTCGGACTTCGTAGTCGGCTTATGAGCAGTGCTGTTGCCTGGTATGCAGCAGAGCTCGTGGAGCGAGCCACGAGTGAAGAGCAGCCCGAGCCCGAACTGTATGCACTGTTGCTGCGCGCATGGGATCTGCTCGAGGCGGGCGTCCCAGACGTCCTGGTCGCACGTTGGAGTGAGCTCGCGCTCCTTGACGCTGCGGGGCATGCACCAGAACTTGATCACTGCGTTGATTGCGGGCGCCCACCGGAAGAGGGAGAGGCGCTCCGCTGGGATGAGAAGGCGGGCGGGATCCACTGCGTGAATCATGGTGAAGGTGCACCGTTCAGCAGCGATGGGCTGCGCCTCTTGCGCGCGCTCCGACGCTTTGCCCCAGAGCAGCTTGCGGCGCTGCGGCTGCCGAGCGGACCACTTCAAGAGGTTGACCGCGCGCTCCGCGCTGCGATCTTGAATCTCTACGGGCGAGAACCGAAGAGCCGCACCTTTCTCGACGAGGTGAGCGCGTGAGCGCGCTTACGAGCGCACTGCTCGTGGCTCTTGGCGGTGCGTCAGGTGCGTTGCTGCGGAGCGGTGCGGATGCGCTCACTGCGCGCCTCGGGATCGCCGCGCCAATTGGGACACTCGTGGTGAACGTGGGTGGATCGTTCGCCGCAGGCCTCGTCGTCACGCTGATCGCCGACCGGTTCCTTCCAGACGTTGCGCGCCCCCTCATCGTCGTTGGACTTCTCGGAGGGTTCACCACCTTCTCAGCGTTTGCGCTGCAGCTCGCACGCATGGGCGAGGGGGGTGAACTCCTCGCGCTGATCGCCTACGCCGTTGGATCAATCCTGCTCGGGCTCCTTGCCGCCTCGGCGGGCGTGGCGCTTGCCCGCGCGCTCTAGCCGCACTCGGATCGGGTAGGCTTCCACTTCATGAGCATCAGCGCCGATCCATCCCTCACGCTCGCTGGCACGCCAGCGGCTGACGCGACGCCCGCGGTTGCTGATCTTGACGTCATCGTCTCCCTCGCGAAGCGACGCGGCTTCGTCTTCCCAAGCTCAGAGATCTACGGCGGCATCAACGCCGTGTGGGATTACGGCCCGCTCGGGGTTGAGCTAAAGAACAACGTGAAGCGCGCCTGGTGGCGCAGTATCGTCCAAGAGCGGAACGACGTGGTCGGTCTCGACGCTGGGATCCTCATGCACCCACAGGTCTGGCGCACGTCAGGGCACGTGGGTTCGTTCAGTGATCCGCTCGTTGAGTGCACCGCCTGCAAGCGACGCTACCGCCTCGACGAACTCCCAGGGACAGATGCGCTCACCACGCTGCAACTTGCCGAAGCGGACATTGTCACGAAGCTCGGCCTCGTCTGCCCCGACTGCGAGGGGAGCCTCACCGCACCACGACGCTTCAACCTGATGTTCAAGACCTTCATGGGGCCGGTAGAGGAGGACGCCTCTGTCATCTACCTCCGCCCAGAGACGGCGCAGGGCGCGTACGTGCAGCACCGCAACGTGCGCGACGCAGCCCGGAAGAAGATTCCGTTTGGAATCGCACAGGTAGGAAAGTCGTTCCGCAACGAGATCAGCCCAGGGAACTTCGTCTTCCGCATGCGCGAGTTTGAACAGATGGAGCTACAGATGTTCGTGCGGCCAGAGGCTGGCGCAACCGCTGCGTTCGATGAGTGGTTGCCGCGCCGACTGGAGTGGTACAAGGCGTACGGTGTCTCACCCGAGCGGCTCCGCGCGCGCGAGCATGCGGCAGATGAACTCGCCCATTACGCGAAGCGCGCCATTGATGTGGAGTACCGCTTCCCGTTCGGCTGGAAAGAGCTTGAAGGGGTGCACAACCGCGGCGACTTTGACCTCTCCCGACATGCGGCGGAGAGTGGCGAGAACCTCTCGTACTTTGATCCAGCCACCGAAGAGACGTTTACGCCGTGGGTCGTTGAGGCGGCGGCTGGTGCCGACCGCGCCGCCTTCACCTTCCTGATCGACGCGTACCGCGAGGAGATCGTTCGCGACGAGAAGCGCGTCGTCCTCGGCCTACACCCAGAGCTCGCGCCGTACAAGGTGGCGGTGCTCCCACTTCTCAAGAAGCGTGATGATCTCGTGGCCCTCGCACACAAGATTCGCAACGGACTTTCACGAGAGTTCACGGCGGTCTATGACGATACAGCCGCAATCGGAAAGCTCTACCGCCGCCAGGACGAGATTGGCACGCCGTGGTGCATCTGCGTCGATGTTGACTCCATGGATGATAACGCCGTCACCGTGCGCGACCGAGACAGCATGGAGCAGGAGCGCGTGGGTGTGGATCGACTGGAGGAGTACTTCCTCAGTAAGTTGCGCGCCGCGCGACCGTAACGCGTTAGGACTCGATCGCCCCGGTTGGCTGCTTTCCGGCCGGCCAGTACAACTCCTTATGGATCGCTTCGTCAGGGAGTCCGTATGCGCGAAGCTCCTGCTCTGCCGCAACGATCATGTCGGGATTGCCGCAGAGATAGGCGACGGCACCGTTTGGATCCACACTGAGGTCACCGAGCGCTGCGCGGATGATGCTCTCCACTCGGCCCGTACGGCCGGTCCAACCAGCATTGGCTGGATCGTTGGGCCGGGAAATCGTAGGGACGTACGTTGCTGGGTATTCGCCGCTCGCGCTCCATCCGTTCAGGAGTTCGGCATAGCCAATATCTGACACGTAGCTCACGCCATTTAGATAGATCGCTCGTCGTGGGCGACCATCTGCGAGGAGCGTTCGTGCCATTGAGACGAACGGCGCGATTCCCGTTCCAGATGAGATGAAGAGGTGGACGCGGTCGTCATCTGGCTGCATGGTGAACTTCCCCTTTGGCGGCAGGACACGGAGCGCGTGTCCAACAGGGAGGGAGAAGGCGAGTGGCGTAAACGCACCACCACGGACGAGTCGAAGATAAAGCTCATATCCGCCCGCAAGGTCGCGCGCAGATGAGGCGATTGAGTACGGCCGCTGCATCCACTTCTCGCCCACCTTGACGCCGATCGTGACGTACTGGCCAGGCTCAAATGGAACTGGGACGCCGGTCGGCTTGATCCATACCCGCGCGAGCGTTTCAGTGTCATCGATCCGCGCAGCAAGAACCGCGTTGTAGGCGGGGTCGCTGGCGAGGATTCCGAATGTCGCTGGATCCCTCTCGCTTCCGCTCACGTACACCTCCAGCCATGGACCGCCGAGGGGCGGCTCGTGGTGAGTGTAGGGGA
>Ga0315907_10003569_pt1 | contig 18187 bp, 13 predicted proteins | sample LakEriMetagenome_3_FD_203525 | JGI IMG/M metagenome (GOLD analysis project Ga0315907, IMG submission 203525) | Freshwater fungal communities from buoy surface, Lake Erie, Ohio, United States - Buoy 12 MA123 | ecosystem: Environmental > Aquatic > Freshwater > Lake > Lake biofilm | place: USA... | reverse complement strand
CGGCGGGTGAGCCCTTGCGGGTCCTCTTTGTTTTTGCTGAATCACGCGGATCGCGTCCGCTAGGTGCACGCAAGGAGCGGCGGGAGTTGCTGCGGCTGTTTGAAAAGGAAATCTATCCGCAGCGCCGTGTCGTCGCGCACTTTCTTACGCATGGCGTCACCCGAGAGCGCTTGGCGGAGCAGATTCAGGAGAATGGCGGGTACCATATCGTCCATTGGAGCGGGCATGGGAACATGAACCAATTGGAGCTCTGCGAGCCCGGCGGCAAGCGCGACCTCATGACAGGCCAGGAACTGCTCGACCTCTTCAATCAAGCGGGTGGTTTCCTGCCGCGACTGTTTTTCCTAAGTGCCTGTTACTCCGGCGACATCCTGCGGGTGAAGGATTGGAATGACTTCCTCTCGATCGCTCAGGGGAAGGAGCCGGGTACCAAGGGGCCGGGTATCAAAGAATCCGAAACCAAGGACCTCGATCTTGCGGATCAGCCTGGCTACACCGGCACTGCCCACGCACTGTTGCAGGGGGGCGTGCCGTCTGTCGTGGCGATGCGCTACGCGGTGGGCGACGACTACGCGCGTGAGACGGCGGTGGAGTTTTACCGCGCTCTGCTCGCCCACGCCCAGCCGAAGAATGTCGCCGCTGCTCTGACCATGGCACGACAGGCGATGCTCGATGCCAAGAAGCACGACTCGGCTCGCTTCTCCGTCTGCGACCACGCCACTCCCATTCTCTATGGCGAGGAACAGCCGGGCATCACGATTGCGAAAGGCCGAAGCCCGGCGCTCAATCCTCGCAATCGCCGCCTGCCACAGATCGCTGAACTCTCTACGGCGGGGCACGAACACTTCGTCGGGCGCACCTGGGAACTGTTCGGATTGGGAGCGGACTTCATCGGCTCCAGTACGGGGGCGGAGGTGAAGCCGGTCGCCGTCATCACCGGCTTGGGAGGCATGGGCAAGACCGCGCTAACAGCCGAAGCGCTGACTCTGTGGGAGTCTTGCTTTGAGTGGGTGCTGCTCTTCCAGGCCAAGCCGAACCGGCTTGAGTTTGACAAGACACTGTGGGAGATCCACCGGTTGCTCAACGGGGAGCTGAAGCTCTACCACGACCATGTTCGGGCAAATCCGGCCGATGCCATTTATCGCGAGGTCACCGCCGATTTCACCGGTCCGGAGCGACTGCAGCGGCTCACTCGCAACCTGCTCCGCGCGCTCAAGGACGAGCCGATCCTGATCGTGCTCGATAATTTCGAGACCAATCTCAAACCGGCGGACCCAGCGACGACTCTCTCGGCTTGTCAGGACGAGGCGTGGGACGACTGTCTTGCGCTGCTGTCCAAGGAGCTCGTCGGCTCCCCCTCGCGAGTACTCATCACCTGCCGCCGGCCACTGGCGGCGCTGGCACAGGGTGCGGCTCATCCCGTCCAGCTCGGGCCGCTGCCTGGCCCAGAGGCGGCCCTCTACTTGCGGGAGCAGCCCACGCTGGGCCGCATGGTTTTTGGCGGCGATGGGGCGGACAAAGAGCTCGCCATACGTCTGCTGAGTGCCAGCCGCTTTCACCCGCTACTTATGGACCGGCTGGCCAAGCTGGCCGCGCAAGCCCCGCCGCGCACTCAGCTTTTGGCGGCTCTTGAAACATTGGAAAAGACCAAGGACTTTGCGAAGCTGCCAGCGCTCTTTGCCGTCGAACCAGGAGATACCAAGGAACTGGCCTACCTCGACGACGCGCTGGCCACTTCGCTCGATCAACTTATCCGCGACTCCAACCCCGATGCCCGCCGCCTGCTATGGATCATCGCCATGGCCAACCAGCCCGAGACAATAGGATTGGTGAAGGGTGTGTGGGGCGGGGATAGTCACGAGCAAGAAGTACTCCGGCAGATCAAGCAAATGCTCGAAATGCTGCCGCAGCTTCCGGCGGAGTTGCAGGCGGAACTGCTCGCCATGCCGCCGGAGTTGCGAGCGATGCTCGACGCGCTGCCGCCGGAGAGGCCCTATTTGCTGCCGCTGCTCTCTCAGCTTGTCAGCGTCGGACTGGTCACCGAGGAGCGCGAAGGAACCGACGATGCCCACCCCGTCCTCACTTGCCACGAACTGGTTCGCGAACGCATCCGCGCCTGGATGGAGCAGCATCCGCAGGATCGTGTGGAGATGACGGAGAACACCATTCGCCTCGCCTACGCCGAGCGACTCGAGGCGGCTTTCAGGAGACTTCTCCTCCGGAACATGACTGCAGCCCTGCAGGCGGGCAGCCGCGCCCTCGTTTATTGCGTGCAGGCCGGTGCGTGGGATCGGCTAGGCGGTTTTGCCAACAACTTGGTCACCAGCACGAACGATCCGCGCCTGCTAGGTCCGCTGGTCGAACATCTAAAGACCGCAGCCGAGTCCGCTCCTGAGGGGCGGCCACGCCGGGGCTGTCTCTTAAACCTCGCAGTTGCGCTCCATGGGGGTAGCCGTCCCGATGCCAGCCTAGTCTTCTTTGAGCAAGCCGCCGCCGAGGCCAAGGCGGTTGCCGAAGCGGGCGGGGATGACTCCCGACTGGCTTGGTCGGATCTATCCGTAATCACCTGCAACTGGGCGTATGCGCTCGTTGAAGCTGGCGACCTCGATGAGGCTCGCCAGCGGCAACTCGATAGTGTCGAGGCGGCGGAGAATGCGGGACTCCCCGAGATCCAAGTCCTCAACGGTAAACTCGAAGCCTTGCGCATTGATATCATGCAGGGTCAGGTCGCAGCGGCGTTGCCGGAGGTCGAGAAGAGGCTGGTGCGCATACAGGAGTGGTGGCAGCAGCACCGCTCCGGCAAGCCGGTGCCCGAGGCCCCGAACCCTGAGGTCCTCGCCCGTGCACTCATCGGCGCACTCGACATCGCTCGACAAGGCCACCATGCGCTTAAAGATTGGCCTGCCGCCCTGCGCTGCATGGACGACATCCTTGAGGCACAGCTTGCGCTGAGACGTCCGGTGGAGGATATTGCCAGGGCACGCGTTAACCGGGCTAATGACTTGGCGAATATGCCGGGACGCATGGATGAGGCCAAGGCCGAACTGGAAGCCTGTCTGTTGCTCTTCGCGGGCGATCCCGCTAAGAGTTCTATCGTACTAAGCTCCCTCGCTGACCTGTTCGGTAGGCAAGGCGACATTCGCCAGGCCATCATCCAGGAGCGCCGCTCCCTTGCCATAGGAGAGCAGTCGCCTATTCCCGCCAATCGCGCTGCCTCCCACAACAACCTAGCCAACTACCTCGAACGCAGCGGCACTCCGTCTGCCCTTGCGGAATCCTCCTTCCATCAACTCGCAGCACTGATTTACATGCATGTCCCCGGGTTGGGAGAGTCGCTCAAGACCTTACTGGGCAACTACGCCATCCGCTTTCGCCGCGCTCGCGCTGCCGGCACTGTGCTTGCCGTGCCGCGCGTTGAGGAACTGCTCGCTGACCCCGCTTTTGCACCGCTGGCGCAGTGGCTCAGCAAACGCGAGGTGCCGTTAGACCAACTGCAGTCTGACGTAGACCAATGCCTCGACCAAGCCCGTCAAGACGGAGAATCGAATTGAACCTTACCCAACTTGTCCAAGAACTCACCGCCGCCGTCGGGCGTGGCGATCGCCAGCGGGCACTTGAACTGGTTCGACAAATCCAGCAGCGGTTGGTCATTGAAACCGCCGAGCGGGTCGCTGTGGAGCGCCAAGTCCGCGCCTTGGTGGCGGAACTCGACGCGATGCAACCGGAGGAATTCCGGATCGAGTCCATTGACCTAACCTACGCCGAGCGCAGTGCGGAAGGAGGGGGATCCGACGAGCGGCTGTATCCCGTGTGGTTCGGCACGAACCGCCGCCACAGCGCCGATGGCAAGGGGTTCACCGGCGAGCGTCACTCCAGCACGACCCTTGGCCAAGTGACCGTGCGCGTGCCCAACGCGCACCGCTTCGGCGAAACCGGGAGCAGTTTCTGGAGCAAACTCAAGCGTCTTGATTTCCGGGATGACCAACTGCGATTGCACGGATTGAAGATTCAAGCGGACTCCGACTTTTACGCGAGCCTTCAAGCTGCTATGCACGAGGACGAGACATCGCATGCGCTGATTTTTCTGCATGGGTTCAATGTGAGCTTTGAGAACGCCGTCATTCGCGCCGCGCAGCTTGGTTGCGATTTGGCGGTGCCAGGCGCCACGGCGTTCTTCAGTTGGCCCTCGCGTGGCAACGTGGTCGCTTATCCTGCCGACGAGGCGAGCATCGAGGCCAGCGAGCGGGCGATCACGGATTTCCTCGTGCAATTCGCCGCCCGGTCGGGAGCGGCAAAGATCCATGTCATCGCCCACAGCATGGGCAACCGTGGCTTGCTGCGTGCTCTGCAACGCATCGCCGGAAATGCTCAAACGCGGGGTACGGTCAAGTTTGGTCAGATCTTCCTCGCTGCGCCGGACGTGGACCGAGACCTCTTTCTCGACTTGGCCCGCCTGTACCCCGAGCACAGCGATCGCACCACGCTTTACGCATCGGATAGCGACTTGGCAGTCGATTTGTCCGCCAATCTCCATGACGCCCCCCGCGCCGGATACTTTAAGCCTTACACCGTCGTCGAAGGTGTCGACACCATCGCGGTGCCGGACTTTGACCTCGATTGGCTCGGCCACGGCTACTTTGCTCAAGCGGATGCTTTGCTCCACGACATCTTCTATCTGATGCGGCGTGACACGGATCCCGGTAATCGGCAGCGAATCATACCGGCGAACGAAGGGGACGCGATTTTCTGGAAAATGAGACGCTGAATTCTCGATTGGAAAGTCGGTTTCTGTCTGGCGACAGGTGGCTAGGGTCGGAGAACGCACTTTCTCTACATTTGCCCGCCTTGGCCTCGGCGGGCGATTGAATCAACCCAATCTTCATCCATTGTGGAAAGCATTGCGGCCATCACTGGATTCTGATGAACGAGATCTTTATCGATTTTGGCGGCAAATCGCTCGACATCATCGACACGAGCCTCGTAGGGTGAGTGAACATTAAAATGCGAAAGGTACATGAAAAACGGAGCATCGTCAGAATTCTCGATCAACCGGCAGGCTTCATCCGTCAAGCGCTCGCACACGTACTCACCGGGAGGGCCGGGCTCCAGTGCGAGGATCGAGTTTGGCGCGAAATATCCGCCGCTGGGGCCAGCGCCACCAACGCCAAAGATCTTTCCGAACCCTTGACGATCGGGCCAGAAACTGGGGTTGTTTCCCAAGTGCTATTTACCAAGAAACCAAGTGTTGTAGCCCGACTGTTGCAAAACTTCCGCAATTGTTTTTTCCTCCAGTGGTAGATGCGACATGCTTTCGGGTCAGCAAACTTGTTCGCCACGCCGAGGCTTGGAGGGAACCGTCGGCTTGGCTTTGCTTTGACCGGTGATGGCCTGATGCATTGCGAATCTGGCGGGGTACTTGCGCGTCATTAATGCAGCTCGCGTAGGCGAGCAGAGGGGTTCAGCATACGCCTGAGTGAACATCATGCCGTCTTTGGCCAGTCGATTCATGTTCGGCGTTTCGTAGAACTTGCTACCGTAGGTTGAACTATCCACCCAGCCCATATCATCGACTAGGAATACGATGACGTTCGGCTGCTGCGGTTCTGCAGAAAGAACGGTGCTTGTGATAGTGAAAGCTCCGATAGCGACAAGCCCGCACAGAATGTTCACGATGCGGCACAGTCTGCGAGCGTGAGAGTGGTAGCCAAATTTATCGAGATACATTTGGTTCGGCTTTCGATTTTAAGTGAGCCTGAAAAGAACGTGAGTGACCAGTCGACTTAGAAAAGTTGTCTCGAACCAGTGACCTTGTTCACGAGTTTTTCGTGTTTTGACCAGAAAAGATTCATAGTCATTCTATCATCTCCATCCTCTCCAAGGTTCAGCCTTTTCAAGCCTTCAGTCGGCAAAGCATCGGCGAAGCAAAGGTTGATGTCCGTAGCATGCTGTCAGGATAGGTTGCGTCAGTCACACAGCCACCGCATCGCCCGCTCCATACCGACGGGCGTTCGTTCACCTCGGTAATAAAGATAACCGGTGAGTCCCATCAGAAACAGTGTCGCTAGTCCTGCCGAATAGGGTACGGTCATTGCCACTCGCCAATATGCGGTTGGCTCTTCTCCCCGTAGAGTCGCGAAAATCCACAGTGGCCAGATGTGGACAAGGTGATGGAGGATGTAGATTGAAAAAGAATAGCGGCTGAAACTTCGAGTAAGACTCAATCGTCTTTCCCATCGCTCCGGTTGCTTAGATCCGTCGATAAAATGCAACAAACCGCCGAACATGAGAAGCGTTATGCCTAAGGTGCCGATAACGTACTCCACGCTTGGTGGGAACATATTCCAGCCGGACAACACTTGTCGCTTCATTGCCGAGGCTGCGAATGAACCGCCCAATTGACTTGAAAGCCAATGCAGTCCAAAGGCGAACAGCAAAAGCCCCAAGCCGATACAGCAAACTGGCTTCCAATCGATCCGTAATGCCGTCTCCTGAGTAAAGAGCCGACGCGCAATAACGAATCCCACCAGAGAATACGAAATCCATGGAAAGAATGGAAAGTACCCAACCACGAAATATCCGATCAAAATGCTGGAAAGGGTTAGGTCGCCGTCGTAGTAGTTTTCGGGCCAGTAACTGTTATAGTCAGCCAATCCCTGCAGCATGGGAGTCACAAAAATGGAACTGCCTGCGGCCATCAACAGAACGTAATCTGGCATGTGTCGCGAGGCATTCAGAATCAACAATGCCGTTCCGATCAGCGTGAGGACATCCCAGTTAAAAGTGTCCTCTGGTAACCAGACCAGAATATTGAATGCGATTCCAACGCCGAATACAAACAGCCCACGACGAATCGATATCTTCGAAATTGCTTCACTCGAAAGTCGCTCGCGTTGTTGCTCAATCGACAAGCAGTAGCTGACCCCTGCCAAAAACGAAAATAGCGGAGCCCCAAATCCTGTGATGCTGGGTATCACACCAGACAGATTCTCGACAAAATGAACCCAAACCATCACAAAGATAGCAACCATTCGCATGACGTCGATCGACAAGTATCTAATCAAAGGATGCTCCAACTTGGCCGTAGCTATGAGGCTTGAAGAGTTCCGAATCCCATTTTTAAAACGGTCATTCTGTGGGTTGATTTACGTTCGTCGGAGGTGTCGTCGCCGATTCTTCGCTGCTCGTTAGAATTTCGAAGGAGTAGAATAGCACCTGAATGACCAGTAGGAAGATGATGACCCATTCTAATATGTGGCCAGTTCGAGCATTGGCATAATCGCTAGCTCGCTGCGCACAACTTTCATACAGCGTTTCAAAGGACTGCAACTGTCCATCCAGGACTTCATGACGATGGGCGAGTTGAGCGCGTTCGCGATAACGCTCCGATGCCTGACTAGCGTAGGTTGGTGGATAGACATGCGTTGCGTGGATTGCAGGAGACAGTCGTTCCAGGCGGCTTCGAAATCTGCGAACAGCATTGTGATGTTCTACTAGTCGCGCACGTGTTCCCAACTGTCTTTCTCCAAACACAATACCGAGTGGGATATCCTCGTCCCAATTGCTCCAGTTTTCTGCCAATTCGGATTCCAGGCGACCCACTTCTTGCTCCAGATAAAACGCTTCAAGCATCGTCTTCAATATCGGGACAATGCGATCCTCGGTCAACGTGAAGATGACCATCCGTGTGCCATGTTGCAGAATAGTGCACCCCTGCATCTGCATCGTGCGGATTGTTTCCTCACTGTTCATGTCTTTTGAGGTAGGTCCCTCGATCAACCAAGCCTCTGCTGAATGCAGGGCATCTTCGGGCACGGGCGAATCCATCGCCAGCACCTTGACTGTGACATCCGACTGATGGGAAGTTGCCCCTGAATCTAACTCCTGCACCTGCACCCCAAGGGGAGGTCGAAAGTGGAATGTTGCCCCAGCACTCGACGCAGACGCCTGTCTATCCGAGACATCAGCGGGCAACGATACCTGCCGACCATTGCGTAGAGGTTTAGCGTTTTCATCGAAGCGAAATCGACGTTGGATGCAGTTGTGGAAACGAACGTCAGACATCAAAAAACTTTCTCAATGAATTTCCGGATGAACCGGCTTTTTGGTAAAGAAACTTCGGCAGCCATCTGCTGTTCGCCGCCGAATCAGCTCGGCAGCAATCCAACGAGCAACGTAGTCTGCCGAATCAAGTACACCGTTGAGCGTTGAATCAAATAGGTAGTCGCCGACGAACATTAGCTCTGGATGTCGTCCGGGTTCGGGCTGGTGTCGTTGGTCATGCGGCAAGGGATGCTTGCCCGCTGGTAGCGCATTGACGGCATTGGCCCAGCGATGGACGCGTCCTTCCTGAAATTCCCAACGGCCAGAAGCAAGCCAACTGGGAAGTGAATCTAGAGCTGCTTCGATAAGAGCTTCATCGGACCTGTTCACTCGCGACTCTGCAGCGTCACCGGCCAACAACCAACCGAGCACGCCCATGTTGGGTTCCGGTACACGAGAGGATTCGTCATAAAGACAGCAACCATCGAACTGGTCCAACATCCAAAACGAATCCACCAAGTGTCGATGCCAGAACCGCGATTTGAACAGCAAAGTTATCCGCAGATAATGGGCGGGAAAGTGATAACGATTCCAGTGCCGAGTGATGGCTTCATCCAGCAGTCGCTCAGGGAACTCTAGCGACGGAATGGCATTGTGCGGCAAGGCGATAACAACCCAGTCAAACTCCTGGCAACTCTCGCCTGATCGATCGCACTCAAAGGTGACTTGATACTTTTGTAAGTCTGTCTTGACGATGGATCGTACGGGGCAATTGGTTTGAATAGTCGCCTGTAGTCGTCGAACCAGTTCTTGAGGCAATCGTTCGTTGCCGCCGTCAATACCGTACAGTGACATGTAAGCAGGATCGTTCATCAGATAGTTGTGAAGACCATAACGCACGCTAGTATTGTTCGGCTCCGTTGCTAAGTCGCTATGAATCTGAACTTCGACATATCTACGTGCGTTGTGATCTTGAAATTCGTTCAACAGTGGTTCGAAGGAATTCGCTGTGGCCTGGGAGTCGATGACACCTTCGGGGTCGTCCGAAATGTAAAATGCTTCTGGCACCAGGACGTCATGAGAGAATCGGTCGAAACGTACCAATTCACGTCGTGCGACTTCGCCGAACTGCATTGCAACATCGTCAAGATTTGCGATCACTTGATCATTGAGAATGCAGGCGGACCCACCCATTGAGCAGATCGGCAGTCCAAGCTCCTGGATGAGTTGCTTCAGCGGATCTTCGCCGAAATGGGAATAGTCATAGAACTCAGCCGCCCCGGCCTCGTAACGCACCGATGCAGATTGAAAAGATGGAGTGATGATCTTTCCACCCGTCCGCTCCGAGGCCTCGAAGATCGTGATCTCGATCGGAATTTCGGAGATCTGCTCCAGTCGGAAAGCGGTCATCAGACCACCTGGACCACCTCCGATAATGGCAATTCTTGCTGGTCGCATAGTTTCTTTTGAAGCAGACGTGGGAAAATGGAACGTAGGAAATTTCAAATCTAAATACCCGGGATACTCACGCGAGGATATCCGTAGCCACCGATCCGGCGACGTCGGTTAATCGCATATCGCGACCGGCGTAGCGGTAAGTGAGTTGCTCGTGGTCGAGACCGAGCAGATGCAGGATGGTGGCGTGCCAGTCGTGGATGTGCATCTTGCCTTCAATCGCTTCGTATCCATGATCGTCGGTGCGACCATACTGAAGACCACCTTTCACTCCTCCACCAGCCATCCACATCGTGTAGCCTTTGTGATTATGGTCGCGACCGGTTCCCGAGTCGGAGTACGGTGTGCGACCGAATTCGCCGCCCCAAAGGATCAGCGTGTCTTTGAGTAAATCGCGACGTTTAAGGTCGGCCAACAGTCCGGCGATCGGTTTGTCAGTCTCGGCGCAGTTGTCTGCCAAAGCCGTTTGGATGTTGCTGTGCTGATCCCAACTGCCGTGGCCTAATTCGATGAACCGCACGCCGGCTTCCGCGAATCTTCGCGCGAGCAGGCATTGACGACCGAAGCCATCGGTCTTGTCTTCGTTGATCCCATACAGCTTCAAGGTTTCTTCTGACTCTCCCGTGATATCCATCACCCCTGGAACAGCATCTTGCATGCGAAAGGCGAGTTCAAAACTCTCGATGGCTCCTTCCACGAGCGGATTGTGCTGATCGCGGCCGAGCTTCTCGCGATTGAGTGCGCTGATTAGGTCGAGCTGCTCTCGTTGCTCGGATCGCGTGATGCGTTGGTTCACCGCGTTGTTGATGCCGTGAGGATTGGCTTCGCCGCGACGGAGTTGATCGATGCGACGGTTGCGTTGCGAGCTGTCCTGGATCGTGAACTTTGTGCCTTGAAACGCGGCTGGCAGAAACGAACTACCATAGTTCTGAGCACCACCGGTTGCCGTGGGTGGATTGATAGAGATGAAGCCCGGCAGATTTTGGTTTTCGCTGCCAAGTCCATACAGTGTCCATGCACCCAGCGACGGTCGCACCGATTGAAAGTTGCCAGTGTGCATCTGAATGAAGGCTTGTGCGTGAGCGGGTTGGTCGCAGTGCATCCCATTGAGCAAACACAGATCGTCAGCGTGTCTCGCCACGTTCGGAAACAGCTCCGAGATCCACATGCCGCTATCCCCGTGCTGATTGAATCTCCAAGGAGATGCACACCAGGGAGAGCTGTAGTTCGATGGTTTTCCATGGGATTGCTTCAAACGAGGTTTGTAATCGAACGTATCAACGTGCGATGGTCCTCCGCGCATGCACAGGAAGATCACCCGTTTGGCACGAGGGGCAAAGTGTGGCTTGCGTCCGGTAAGAGGCGAAGTTTGCGAAGCGTTAACGGCCGCTGCCAGTCCCGCGAATGCGAGATAACCAAACCCCGCGGAACCCATCCTTAAGGCATCTCGCCGCGTGATCGATGTTGTTCGGTGTGAGCAGAAGCGAAAGTTCATAAAGTCGTACCGTTAAAAATGATTGCGATAGGTGAATGAGAATTATTCGAAATTGATGATTGCATCACGTTCGGACTGCGAAGTAGTCCAACAACATAGCCCGGGGTCGCGTAGCGCACCCCGGGTATGCACACGCAAAACGACCACGCCAACCCCGAAGGAGTTGAACATGTCGCCATGTTGAACCCCGTTGGGGTTCGCGCATGATGGATGCCCGTATTCCCAGGGTGCGCTGCGCGACCCTGGGCTTTGATGTTCGACAGCTTCGCGGTCGGAATGTTAATATTGCCATGTTTAATCAATCGAACTGAACTCCACCGTGCACAAGATGGCTTGGCATACGAGTGGAAGCTTCTCTTCATCAGTCAAGTAATCCGTCACAAGTTTCCTTTCTGATGGTGATGGCAGACGTCCCAGCGTTAGCAGATAGGCGTACTCGAGCCTTTGGCTTACTGGCTGCTTCATCACGCGGCTTGAGATCGCCACCGCCTGATCCTGCACGAAACGGTTATTCATCAGGAAGAGCGACTGCAATGGAGTCAAGGTTGTATCGCGGCTGCCGGTGACAAGACTGGCATCAGGCGCGTCGAACGTCTCCAGCATCTCCGGCAGCACGCTGCGAACTCGCGGGAGATACACTGATCGCGTGTTCGCATCGATCGCTCGAATCACGGGCTCGAAAGCATTTTGGCCAACGCCCCCTTCACCCGCTTCTCGCAGATACGTTCCCAGCGGACGCTGCAAATCCAGTTGCCCGGATACGGCGAGCATCGCATCGCGAACCGCTTCTGCTTCCAGCCTCCGCTGATTCATCAGCCAATAGAATCGATTGTCAGGGTCAATACCGTAGTTCTGAGAATCGTAGGTCGAGGCGAGTTGCCAGGTTCGCGACATTGCAATCTCGCGGATCAGGGCCTTGATCGACCAGTTCGCTTCGATCAGTCGACTCGCCAAGTAATCAAGCAACTCAGGATGGCTCGGCGTCTCTCCAGCATGACCGAAATCATCGACCGTCCGCACCAGCCCTCGGCCAAACATCCAGTGCCAAACCCGATTGGCGATCACCCGAGCGGTCAGTGGGTTCTCTCGGCTAGCGATCCATTCCGCTAACTCCAATCGCCCGCTTTGGCTGTGATGCGTAAGACTTGGCAAACCAGGTGTACGATTCCGACGAAAGCTCGCATCCTTCGTCAACGCAGCGAGTGTCTGCTTCTTCGGCGGGCTAAGTACCTGCAACACGCCTCGTTCGACAAACTGAGCTGGCTTGTCGAGTTCGCCGCGGATCAAGAGGCGAGTCGGTAACGCTGCATCACGATCCTGAGTTCCCATCGCGAAGACACGTGGCTGACCGTGATTCGAGTAGGCTTGCAGTGCCGTTTCGGTCTCATCACGATCCGACCGATACTTTCGGAGTAGTCCACGAAAGACGTTTTCGCCGGAGCGGATCTTCTTCATTGCATCTTCTATTGCCTGGGCGGCATCGTCGCGCTGCTTGACAAGTGCCGCGTATTCTTTCGCGTTGAGCTCCGGTGTTCCTGCAGATGGTCCCATGCCGGTCAGATCGATTAGCGTTGTCGCCTGTCGGGCTTGAGCTTTCAATAAACCGTAGTGCGTTTCCGTTGATCGGAAGATACCAGCAAGCGCATAGTAGTCCGCTTGTGGAATCGGATCGAATTTGTGATCGTGACAGCGCGCACATGCGACCGTGGTTGCGAGAAACGCGCGCGTGGTCGTATCGATCTGTTCGTCAACAAGATCCGCGAAGAACCGCTGTTGATCTTCTTCCCCTACCGACTTGACACCGATTGCTAGAAACCCAGTCGCGATGACGTTGTTGGCCCATTCCGTTTCGCTGCCGATCGGCAACAGGTCACCTGCAATCTGCTCGCGAATGAATTGATCAAATGGTTTGTCATGGTTGAATGCGTCGATGACATAGTCGCGATATCGCCAAGCGTGCTGGTAGACGTTGTTGTGATCACCGCCTGTTGATTCAGCAAATCGAGCCACGTCCAGCCAATGCCGCCCCCAACGCTCGCCATAGCGTTCAGAAGCGAGCAACTCATCGACAATCTGTGCGACTGCGGCTTGGCGATTCGTATCGCTCGCAAAGCGAATCCCCGAAGTCCACTTTTGCAAATCCTCAGGGGACGTAGGAAGCCCCGTCAGCGTGAAATAGAGTCGACGCACTAACACCTCTGGCGAAGCATCGTCGACAGGAGTTAAGCCTTGCTCGCGAAGTTTCGATTCGACAAATCGATCGATCGAAGTCGTGGCCCATTCCTCTGTTGCCTTTGCCGGTGGCGAAGTCTTTAGAAGTGGTTGATACGCCCAGAACTTTCGGCCTGCCTCGATGTCGATTGCGCTGGCTACGTTGGGAATGATGGCAGTAACGCGAGGATCGGATGCCCCCATCAGAATCCATTGGCGAAAGTTGTCGATCGTTGCTTGCGGCAGTTTCCCTTTCGGCGGCATTTGCAAGCCATCTTCGTGATACAAAAGGGCTTGATACAATTTGCTCTCTTCTAGCGACTTGGTAACTACCGCTGGGCCCGAGTCTCCACCGCGCTGCAGTGCGTCCCGTGAATCGACTTTCAGACCACCTCGCACCTTGCCTGATTCGGTTGAGTGGCACCCGTAACAATGCTTGACCAGCACTGGACGTATCTTCGACTCGAAGAAGCGAACGTCTTCCTCCTGAGCATGCAGTTGATTTTGGCTAAGCAACGACCAAGTGAGACAGCCGAAAATGATCGTACAAAACATAGCTCTTGGGCTCATTTCGCTTCTCCCATTGCGGACGAGCGTTTCATCGGAGGACGTTTAGGACGAACCGCGATGATCGTTTCGCCGCTGGACGTCGCGGTCGATTGATTGATGTCGGTCTCGGGAATGATCACGTTGATTTCCGTAATCTGATTGCCTTCGCTTACGATGCGGGCCGACAGCGGAGCCTTCATTTCCTGGAACACTCGATGCTTCAAGCCGCCTGCCAGTTCCGCACCGACGCGAAACTCAAACGTCCGCCGCTCTCGCATCGCCGAGGTGATCTTCGTGGCAGGAGAGACCGTGAGAATCGTTGGTTGAGATGTTACAGCTCCGCCCCGACGTCTCCCGCCACCGCGCATTGCACCACCAGCGTCACTGGCTGCATCGGGGACAACGGCGATCTGATTCCCGCTGACTCGTTGAATCTTCACGAACGACTCATCAGCATTGAGTAAGGTCGGTAAGGCCAGCAGGAAAACTGCGGAAGTCAAGTATCTCATCCTTACACTCCGGATTTTTCATCATTGGTTCAAATGCCGAAATCTTCCGGCCCGTCAGTGTTCGTACGGACACAATGAGATTGCCCGCGAAAATCCGAAAATATTTGCGGGATCGCGTTTTCCCCGATGTTGAACCCCGTTGGGGTTGGTGCGCAATTGGGACTTCCACAAAATCTTCGAATAATCCGTCCAATCTTGGCTTTACTGTAAGATCACTGTTGGTCGACGCGAAAACCTCACCACCTGAACCACTCAACCTGGAGCCCCTGCGGTTGAATAACCAAAACGAACAACCTGATGCAGACGACGGTACAGCAGCCTTCATGGCGTTGCTGATGGAGCATCGTCACCGGTTGTACGCGTTTATCGCTAAGCAATTGGTCAATCCAGCGGACGTTGAAGATGTGTTTCAAAAAACCAGCATCGTGCTTTGGAAGAAGATGCAGGATTTCGATGCCGAGGCGAGCTTCTTTCACTGGGCGTGTGGCATCGCATTCAATGAAGTCCGTAACTTCCTCACCGTTCAGCGGCGGAGTCGACTGCATTTCGATGTCGAACTGGTTGAGCTGATGGCGCGCGAAGCTGCCGAAGAAGAATCGCTCTCGGAATCCCGGCTGGATGCTTTACGTCATTGCTTGAGGGAACTCTCGGAGCGACAACAGTTGATCCTCCAACAGTGCTACGCCGGTACAGAGACGATTACCGAGGTCGCGGAACAACTGGGACGCGAACGAACAGCGCTCTACAAGCAACTCGCCCGCCTTCGCGAAAAGATGCTCGCCTGCATCCGCCTGCGGATCGCCCAGGAGGGAACGGCATCATGAGTGATGAGACACTCCAACAATCCATCAACGCTCTGATCAATGGCACCATCACGGAGGCTGAACATCAGTCGTTGCAAAATCGCCTGAGGGAAGACGCTACTGCCCGCGCGATGTTCCGCGAGCGGATGGATATTGAGGCGGGCTTGCGAACATGGGCCGCTGACGGTGGTGCGCAACATCAAGTTGAGATCAGCGGCTCAGCTAGTAAGAAGAGCTTACGAAGCGGCTGGGGACTCCACATGACATTACTCGCCACGGCCGCTTCGATCCTGGCCATCGCCGTGTGGTTGACGCAGCGCCCCGATCGAGACCAACTCAAACTGGCAGATCAGCAGAATAAAACAACACCGCCAGCGACTCAGCCGACCGCACCAGCGCTGGGAAGATGGATCGCACAATCGCATTGTGTTTGGCAGCAACCGCCATCGCTTTCTGATGGAATGCTGAGCGCTGGCATGATCAAGCTTACGTCCGGTGCCGCTGAACTTCGATTCGATTCGGGAACGAATGTTGTCCTCGAAGGTCCTTGTGAACTGCTCGTCAGCACTGCCGACTCAGCGAGACTTCTCGCCGGCAAAGTCCATGTCAACGTTACGGAAGTATCGAATGGCTTTCTCCTCGAAACCCCCGACGCCCAGATCATCGATGAAGGGACTCAGTATGCGGTTGCTTTGGATTCACTGGCGACCGAAGTCCATGTCTTTGACGGCAGTGTGATCTGGACACCTACCAAGGCAGAGGTCGACTTCGAGGATAGGATTACCACTGGTGAAGCGAGGCGTTACCTTCGTGATGAACCCAGCAGAGCGAATCACATACCCTTTGGGCAGCGGCAATTCGTGCGACGGATCGACGAGCAAGTCCGTGAGGCAGCCAGCGGTGCGTTGCTTGCCTATGACGGATTCGAGAATCTGGCTGGCCAGCTCCGGCGAGACCGCAGCGGTTTTGGTTGGTCCGGCGGCTGGGAATCGGCTGGCTTGGGTCGCGGACGGCTTGCCGAAGTCATCGATGCTCCGAATGGGATTGTCTTCGGCAAAGACCGTTCAGGCCGCCGACAGCTGTCGTTGCAAGGCGGAGAAAGTCTGCGAAGGCAATTTGAAAAGCCGATTGAACTGAGCCCAGGCGAGACGATTTTTGTGAGTCTGTTGATCAGTCGCCAATCTTCTGGCAAGGTGTCATCCGACAAACTGCCTTCTAGCGATAGAAGGGACGACGAACAATCCGCCGCCATACAAATTGTTCTGGAACCTGATTCTATGTCACCAAGATTCACCCGCCGCCATTCGGTCTCTTTTGGTGTCAGGTCCGACCAGCAATTGTTCCTGAATAACTCGGGCACGATTGACGAAACCGCAGCGTCACTGGCTGTCGGCGAGCCACATCTGCTTGTTTTCATGTTCAAGGCGGAATCAAACACCACCACAGCGAACTTACGAGTCTACCGGGCCAATGAGCTGATCGATGAAGCGCAGCCGTCCGTTTGGACCGTCTACGGAACAGCTTCGACTGGACCGGTGAAATTCGCTTCGCTTCGACTTTCACTAGGCGCACGCGCAGCCGCTCAAATCGATGAACTGCGAGTCAGCGATTCCTGGAACGCAGCCATCGATCTCGCCAATTGAAGATTGGAGTTTATTCCGAAAAGCAGGCTATCAGCGTGACAAAGCGGTAGTCAACCACGCCAGCAGCCGCAATCTACGGTAGTGTCTTCAACATGTTTTTGAGCTTTTCTCGCGTCTGAGCATGCGCTGGTTCGTTGATGAGGTTGACTTGCTCGCGCGGATCATTCGTCTCGTCAATCAATGCCGCACCACCGTCCTTGCCACTCCACTCGATGTATCGCCAACGGTCGATCCGGACCGAACGATGCAAATTGGCAGTGTTTTGCCTCTCTTGAAAGTGGAATTTCTTCTGATTAGGCTAACATAACCTGTTTCCTCGAGGATTCCGATGACTAAAACACGTAGAAAATTCACTGCTGAGCAGAAGGCCGCCATCGTTCGACGGCACCTGAAAGACAAAGAACCGATCTCCTCAATCGCCCAGGAGCTTTCGATCCAACCGACGCAGATCCATCAATGGGTCGCCTTTGGTCGTTGACCAGGCGGAGCGGGCTTTCGAAAAATCCGCCAACCCCGAAAGGGTTTCCCGAAAGGCGGAAGCCAAGGTCAATGAACTCAAAGACCAACGGATCAAGAAGCTCGAAGAGAAGTTGATTCACAAGAATGAGGTGATCGCAGAACTCATGGAGGAGAACGTCAAGGCAAAAAAAGCTAATGGGGACCTCTAGAAGGAGTTTGCCAGTGAGGCTTTGCCGGCCCACGACATTCGCGACAAGATCGTCGACTACATGAGGTACTGGTCTAAGCGTTCCGAACTGCCATGCAAAGACTTGCTCAAGTGGGCAAAACTCTCCACGAGCAAGTACCACACATGGCTCAAACGCTATGGAAAGATCAACGAGCATAACGGCAAAATACCCCGGGACTGGTGGCTCGAAGAATGGGAGAAGCAAGCGATTCTTGACTTCCACGACAAACACCCACTCGAAGGCTACCGACGATTGACATTCATGATGCTTGACGACGACATCGTCGCCGTGAGCCCAAGCTCCACGTATCGAGTTCTCAAGAATGCAGGGCGTTTGGACCGTAGAGTCGTGCCCCCCAGCAAGAAAGGCACAGGCTTCATTCAACCAACGAAAATCCACCAGGAATGGCATACTGATATCAGCTACATCAACACCGGCGGGACGTTTTACTTCCTGATATCGGTGCTCGATGGATTCAGTCGATACATCGTGCATTGGGAGTTACGTGAAACCATGAAGGAACTGGATATCGAACTGGTCATAGCCAAAGGGATTGAAAAGCACCCTGGAGTCAAGCCTCGAATCATCAGCGACAATGGCCCTCAGTTCATCGCCAATGACTTCAAGTCATTCGTTCGCGAATATGGTCTGACACATGTTCGAACCAGCCCCTACTACCCGCAGAGCAACGGCAAGTTGGAACGCTGGCACGGATCACTTAAAAGCGAGTGTATCCGTCCCGGTTCGCCTGCGACAAAGGAGGAAGCCGAGAAGCGTATTGCAAAGTACGTGA
>Ga0315907_10003568_pt1 | contig 18206 bp, 11 predicted proteins | sample LakEriMetagenome_3_FD_203525 | JGI IMG/M metagenome (GOLD analysis project Ga0315907, IMG submission 203525) | Freshwater fungal communities from buoy surface, Lake Erie, Ohio, United States - Buoy 12 MA123 | ecosystem: Environmental > Aquatic > Freshwater > Lake > Lake biofilm | place: USA... | reverse complement strand
TATCTTTTTGAGTGTCTTTAATTTTCTCTTTAAAGTCTTCGAGGTTGAAATAAGCATTGTTCGCTGTTTTCAAAAGCGCGAATTTCTCCGCCTTCTCATAGAATTTATCGTCGGTAAGCATTCCGTAGTGAATGAAAACGCCGATATCGTCCCACTTGCTCTCATAATCAGCCGTGTCATTATTATACATGCTTTGAAGTTTATCGGCCACCTTCTTTGTAATGTGGCTTGAAATCTTCTTCACATTGGCATCTTCCTGCAAGTAACTGCGAGAAACATTTAAAGGGATGTCCGGAGAATCGATAACACCGTGCAACATAGTCAGGAAGTCGGGCAGGATGTTCTTCACCTCGTCCGTAATGAATACCTGGTTACTATAGAGCTGTACCTTGTTTTTCTGCACTTCCATATTGTTCTTCATTTTAGGGAAGAACAAGATGCCGGTAAGGTTGAACGGATAATCGACGTTGATGTGAATATGAAACAGCGGCTCATCGAAGCTCATCGGATAGAGCTCATGGTAGAAGGTCTTATAGTCTTCTTCGGTGAGTTCTGCCGGCTTCTTCATCCACAGCGGGGCTGTGTTGTTGATGATGTTGGGCGTTTTTACTTCCACCTGCTTTTTCTCACCATTTTCATCCGTTTCTTCTCCATCGATCCACTCCGATTTTTCACCGAAGCGTATATCCACAGGCATGAACTTGCAATACTTGGTGAGTATACCTTCAATGCGACTGTCTTCTGAAAACTCTACAGAGTCGTCGCTGAGATGAAGAATGATATCGGTACCCGGTGTGGTTCGGCTGCCTTCGCCCATCGAAAAGTTGGGCGATCCGTCACATGTCCAGTTCACCGCCGTCGCTCCTTCGCGGTGTGAAAGTGTCTGGATTTCTACTTGCTTGGCCACCATAAATGCCGAGTAGAAACCAAGACCGAAGTGACCTATAATCTGAGCATCTTTGTATTTCTCCACAAACTCTTCTGCACCACTGAATGCAATCTGATTGATGTATTTCTCCACCTCATCGGTGGTCATGCCTATACCATTGTCGCGTACTGTCAGTGTCTTGGCATTTTTGTCAGCAATTACCTCCACTAACAATCCTGTGCCATCGTGTTTGACTTCACCGGAAACGCTTAGCGTTTTTACTTTCTGACATGCGTCGACAGCGTTGCTCACTAATTCACGCAGGAAGATTTCGTGGTCGCTATACAGGAATTTCTTGATAATGGGGAAGATGTTGTCGGTGTGCACCTTCAATTGTCCTTCGGTCATCGTACTCATAGGTCTGTTCTTTTAGTTGATTTGCGCAGGCCTGTTGTCAACCGCCGTGCCATGAGCGGGAATGGGAAAAAATGGCAGAAGAGAAGTGCAAGGGGCGAATTGCAAAGTGCGAAAAAGAAGATGAGTGTTTACATCACCTTTCGCCTATCGTCCCTCGCACTTCGCACTTCGCCCTTCGCCCATCGTCCTTCTTACTTATATTCGCCCCAAACACAAACTACACTATGTCTTTCCCTAGCGATCTGGAAATTGCCCAGTCATGCAAAATGCAGCACATCAATGAAATTGCTGCTAAGCTGAACATCGCCGTAGACGAACTGGAACATTACGGTAAGTTCAAAGCCAAATTGCCTCTTAGTCTTATTAATGAAGAGGCTATTAAAAAGAACAAGCTCATTTTGGTATCAGCTATCACGCCGACACCCGCCGGTGAAGGCAAGACCACAACCTCAATAGGTCTTACCGAAGGACTCAATAAAATCGGGAAGAAGGCAACGGTGGTATTAAGAGAACCTTCATTGGGGCCTGTCTTCGGTATCAAGGGTGGAGCAGCCGGGGGTGGGTATGCGCAGGTTGTGCCTATGGAAGACATCAACCTACACTTTACGGGCGATTTCAGCGCTATCGAAAAGGCCAACAACTTGCTCGCGGCCCTCATTGACAATAACATCCAGAACAAACAGCATAATCTTGGTCTTGATCCGCGCCAAATCTATTGGAAGCGAGTGATGGACATGAACGACCGTTCACTTCGCAATATCACCATCGGATTGGGCGGAACGGCCAACGGCATGCCTCGTCAGGATGGATTCAATATTACACCTGCCAGCGAAGTGATGGCCATTTTGTGTATGTCGAAGAACATCGAAGACCTCAAGGAAAAGCTAGGCAATATTTTCGTCGGTTTTACTTTCGACAAGAAGCCGATTTACGCGCGCGACCTCAAGGCACAAGGAGCAATGGCGCTGTTGCTGAAAGATGCCATTAAGCCTAATTTGGTTCAAACGCTGGAAGGCAATCCTGCTATCATCCACGGTGGACCCTTTGCGAATATTGCTCAGGGTACCAACACCATCATTGCTACTAAAATGGGGTTGTCGCTCTCGGACTACGTAGTGACAGAAGCCGGCTTTGGTGCCGATTTAGGTGCCGAGAAGTTCATGAATATTAAGTGTGGGTATGGCAATTTGAAGCCGGATGCAATTGTGCTTGTAGCCACTATTCGCGCGCTTCGCCATCATGGAGGTGCCAAGAAGGAAGAGTATAATACGGCTTCTATGGAGCGAGTAACCAAGGGCTTTGGAAATTTAGCCAAGCACATTGAGAACTGTCAGAAATTCGGTATTAATCCCACCATTGCGATTAATCATTTCCCAACCGATAGCGAGGAGGAGCTGAATTATGTAATAGAGCAGTGCTCTGCCATTGGAGTAAAAGCCGTTGTGGCTAGAGGATTTGCTCAGGGTGGTGAAGGCATGAAGGATCTGGCCAATGCCGTTTCAAGTGAGATTGAATCGGGCAAGAATAGCTTCAAGCCATTATACGATTGGTCGATGCCTGTCAAGGAAAAAATAACACGCATCGCCAAGGAGATTTATGGTGCTGACGCTGTCAATTTCTCAAAAGACGCCGAAAGCGATCTGAAGATAATTGATAAGCTTGGTCTTGCAGCCTTGCCGGTTTGCATGGCCAAAACGCAAAAGTCATTTAGTGATGACGAGTCCAAGGTTGGACGTCCGACAGGCTTTACCGTTACCGTGCGCGAGTTTGAGTTTGCCGTAGGCGCCGGATTCATCATCCCCATCCTCGGTGATATGATGCGCATGCCCGGCTTGCCCGTCATACCGGCTAGCGAAGGAATGGATATTGACGCAAATGGTGTGGTGAGCGGTTTATCGTGATGGTGTCTTGAGTGAAGGATTGTAGGATAGTAGGGTTACAGGTTACGCAAACCTTCAACTTTCAACTTTCAACTTTCAACCTTCAACCTTCAACCTTCAACCTTCAACCATCTCCCTATACGCTTGCTCATCAATGACCGGAACTCCAAGCTCTTCCGCTTTTTTGCGTTTTTCCGGGCCCATGTTATCTCCCGCCACCACGTAGTTGGTTTTCTTGGAAATGGAGCCTGAAACTTTTCCGCCGTTGCTTTCAATATTTGCCTTGATGCCATCGCGCGAGAAATGCTGGAATACTCCGCTGACAACAAAGGTGAGGCCCTTGAGTTTATCGCTTGAAGCGCTGGCTTCCTCTGCTGAAACTTCCAGTTGCAGACCTGCTGAGCGAAGTCGTTCAAGGATGCTCTGATTATCGGCTGCTGCGAACCAATCCAGAATGCTCTGCGCAATCTTATCTCCGATTTCTTCTGCTTCAATGAGCTGATCGAATGAGGCTGCGGCTAGTGCATCGATGGTTTTGAAATGACGTGCTAGCTTTTTAGCTACGGTTTCTCCGACATGGCGTATGCCGAGTGCAAAAAGCAAGCGTTCAAATGGAACCTGCTTACTGGTTTCAATTCCGGTTATCAGATTTTGCACGCTCTTCTCTTGCATGGAGCGCTTCTTCGGATTTTCACCAAACTCGTCGCTTACAGTGAACTCAATACCGAGCAATTGAGATTCGCGTAAATCGAAGATGTCCGCTACGTTCCGAAGTAACCCATGATCATATAAACCGGAGATGGTTTCAGATCCCATTCCTTCTATGTTCATGGCTTTTCGTGAAATGAAGTGTTCCATTTTTCCCTTGATCTGGGGAGGGCACCCATTTTCATTCGGACAATAATGAAGCGCTTCTCCCTCGCGGCGCACAAGCGAGCTGCCGCATTCAGGACATTGAGCTATATACGAGTGGGGCAGGCTGCCTTCTTTCCTTTTGCTGGTATCGACACCAATCACCTTTGGAATTATTTCTCCGCCCTTTTCGACATATACAAAGTCGCCTTCTCGAATGTCATGTTTTTCAATTTGATCGGCGTTGTGCAACGAAGCTCGCTTCACGGTTGTGCCTGCCAGTGAAACGGGTTCCAGGTTCGCCACCGGTGTGATGGCTCCTGTGCGCCCGACTTGATACGTGATCTTGTGAAGTAATGTGCTGACTGTTTCTGCTTTGAATTTGTAAGCAATGGCCCACCGCGGACTCTTCGCGGTGAGTCCCAACTCTTCTTGTTGCGCATAGCGGTTTACCTTGATTACAACTCCGTCAATTTCAAAGGGAAGGTTATGACGCTCCTTATCCCAATGTTCTATAAAGGCCATGATACCGTCTACAGTGCTTGTCTTCTCTATGTATCTCAAATCCGCAGGTGGAGTTTTGAATCCCCAGTCAGCAGCGTGCGATATGGCTTCGAAATGATTGTTATAAGTGACATCTTGCGCATATACGTAGTAAAGAAAACAGTCGAGTTTCCGTTTAGCCACTTCACCACTGTCTTGTTGCTTGAGGGTGCCTGCGGCCGTGTTGCGAGGATTGGCATAGGGCTCTTCACCGTTTGCATCCCGTTCACGGTTGAGTCGCTCGAATTCAGCTCGCGGCATAAACACTTCTCCGCGTATTTCAAATTCACCGGGATGGTTTCCCCTCAGTTGCAATGGAATGGAGCGAATGGTGCGCACATTGGCTGTAATGTCTTCGCCTGTTTCTCCGTCGCCGCGGGTTACGCCGCGTATAAGCTTACCATTCTCATACGTGAGTGAAATGGCAAGGCCGTCATACTTCAGCTCCATGACATATTCAATCTCGACGGAAGAAAACAAATCAGTGCCGGCTCCAAGTCCTTTGTGTACGCGACTTTCCCATTCGATAATCTCCTCGCGGTTATAGGAGTTGCTCAGGGAAAGCATCGGGTATTTATGCTTCACCTTTTCAAACTTCTCGGTGATGTCGCCACCAACGCGCTTAGCAGGAGAGTTGGGGTCGGCCAGTTCAGGATGGGCGCGCTCGAGATCTTCCAACTCCTTCATCATCTGATCAAATTCATAGTCAGAAATACTCGGAGCATTTAACACGTAGTATCGATGATTATGCTCGTTGAGCGCTGTAGTTAGTTCGTGAATGCGATTGCGGGCAGAGTCCATGGGGCGAATTTAGGGGAGAGCGATGTATTCGGATAGTGCCTCATTCAACAGAGCTCTGATGGCTCACTCCGTATGATGGCAGAAGCGATTTTAGCGTATAATCCGATAAAAGCTGTTAACCAATCCGTGCCGAGTATTAATTTCGGCATTGTTTCGTTCAAGCTACATGACACAACCGTCTAACCTTCCATTTTTTCGATATGCCGCAAAGGGGTTGAATGTGGTGCGTTGGCTTATCATGGTCTTTGTCTTTGGTCTTTTATGCTACGCGTTGTTTGCCGCAGTGAGTGCTGTTATACCTGTGAAGGCAGAGCAGCTTTCTGCCGAAGAAGCCCGCCCATATGAATTGTATCTCTTGAAATCGGGTCCACATACCGATTTTTTGTTGAAGGCACGCACGGACGTGCACGACTGGAGACTGGATTTTCCATATGCGAACAATGCCAATCCGGATACTTCCTTGACCTGGCTGGCAATTGGGTGGGGCGACAAAAACTTTTACCTCAATACGCCCACATGGGCCGACCTAACCGTTAGCACTGCTGTAGCTGCTGCCACGGGACTGGGCACAGCGGGTATTCATGCTTCGTATTATTATGGAATACCGAATGATAGACCAATTGTTCAATTGCAGCTTACCCGAAATCAGTATATGCGCTTGTGCTCCTACATCAGTCGTTCGCTTATTGCCGATGCGGATGGAAAACGTATCATGTTGCAACCGCTCCTGGCCGGCGTCAATTTCGATCATGATCGATACTACGATGCACATGGACGTTATAGCATGATTCACACGTGCAATACCTGGATCAATAACGGGTTAAAGGCAAGTGGACAAAAGGCCTGTCTTTGGACAGGATTTGCAGAAGGATTGTTTTATCAATATGGCCATTAGACTCATCTTAATCACCTGGTTTTTCCTCTCTGTATGCTCATTGCATGCACAGAAGCGCTATCTCATATTTTCCAATGGCTATCGCGGGTTGCACCTCGATAGTGTGACCACGACCAATGAGATTTACACCGTTTCACCTGCCGGAGGAATGTCGCCGGCAGGTTACTGGTTCGATATAGACGACACGCTTATATCGCGTTTTGAGCCCGTGACCCCCTTATACATCGATGGGCATCATCCGGTGTCTACTTCCATGCACCGCACCAAGGGGCGCAGCATATGGTCGTGGACGGTGACGCGTTTCGGTTGGATTGGACGCAGCAATTGGGGCTTCAACGACGAGCCAAATGAGGAGGGTTTTCGAACACGTTTTATGAATGGTAAGCGATGTGGAGAGCGTTTTCTGCAGAACTATTACCCACAAACTTATATACCCGACACCCTCGACATGGTGTGTCATAGCATGGGGTATTCCTATGCTCTTGGGTTTATTGAAGCAGTAGAGCCATACGTGGTTTTAGGTAAAATACTCATTCTCGCCCCGGAAAGCCCGGGTGTTGCAGGCATGGATTGGAATAAGTTTCAAGAAGTATGGCAATACGGAAGTGACCGTTTTGAAAAGGGAGCCGATGTCACCTGCAGGCAAGATGGAATTGCTCCGCAATGCGCAGTGGTTGGTATAGATTACTTAGAACCCGGCAAGGGCGGCCGTCTTTTTATTCCGAGAGGAGCCAAAAAGGGTTTTATTCGCAGTCACCACCTGAGTTACTGGGATTGGTTTTATGGCATTAGAAGGGGCGATAGAGGCTGGTTTGGGCGGTAAGATTCTAATCGCGTTATTTTCGCACAGCAAATGGATTTCGCGCAATATTTTAAAGGTGATACACGTGCAGAGTCATCCGAATTGAGGGTGTTGCTGAATCAGGTAAAAACGGTTCGTTTTGCAAAGGGGCAGGTGCTTCAGCACTTTGGCGATGATCAAAAGCACGCCTATTTTGTAAAGAAAGGGTTATTGCGAAGCTTTACGACCGATGAAAAGGGTAAGGAACACATCTTCATGTTTGCCCCTGAAGGATGGATCATCTCCGATATCCAGTCGACTGCCATGCAGCAGCCTGCGGTACTGACCATTGATGCTTTGGAAGATTCAGAAGTGGAGGTCATCCGAGCCGATATTTTCGAAGAGCTTGTTAACAAACACATGGGAAGCCATCCTGATTTTGCAGGATTGGAATTACATCGTTTGCTGAGAAGAATAGCGGTGCTGCAAAAGCGTGTGCTTTTATTGTTAAGCGCTTCGGCAACCGAGCGATACCAAGAGTTTGTTGCTACGTATCCCAACCTTCAGCAGCGAGTTTCCCAGAGACAAATAGCTTCTTATCTGGGCATAACACCCGAGGCATTGAGCCGTTTAAGGGTGGAAATTCTGAAGTCGGAACGCAGAGGCTAGTTTTTTGCTAGTTTCAAGGTCGTTCGAATATGCTTTATTAACTGAAAAGTCTATATTTGCCGCTCAAATCAAACCACTGCCTTATGTGGAAGGAGACTGACAATAAACTGGTACGTGAATTCCGCTTCAAGGATTTTCAAGAAGCATTCACGTTTATGACTCGCGTGGCTTTCATCAGCGAAAAGATGGGACACCATCCCGCTTGGTTCAACGTATACAATTATGTACGGGTGGAACTGAGCACGCACGATGCCGGCGATATTATTACAGACCGCGACCGCAGATTGGCTCTGGCTATTGATGAGATTTTGCAATAAACAAGGAAACAGAAACCACTTTTAAAAGCCACGCGAAAACGATTTGCGATTGCGCTTTAAATTGAAAATTACCAATTGATGGAAACCATGGAAAAGGCTGCAGTTAACGTTACTGAAGCCTCAGTCACCGGTCGCATGTCGACTTTCAATCACGAACAACTTGTATTTTGTCAGGATAACGAAACAGGTCTTCGTTCAATCATTGCCATTCATAACACAACACTCGGTCCCGCGGTGGGCGGCACACGCATGTGGGCCTATGGAACCGAAGAGGAAGCCATGACCGATGCGCTTCGTCTTTCGCGCGGCATGACCTATAAAAATGCGTTAGCCGGTCTCAATATCGGTGGCGGCAAAGCTGTAATCATCGGCGACGCTCGCAAACAGAAAAGTGAAGCGCTGATGCGCCGCTTCGGTAAGTTTGTTAATAGCTGTGGTGGCAAGTACATCACTGCCGAAGATGTTGGGATTTCCACTCGTGATATGGAGTATGTTCGCCTTGAAACCAAGCACGTTGTCGGTTTGCCCGAATACCTGGGTGGAAGCGGCGACCCGAGCCCTGTTACAGCGTATGGCGTTTACATGGGCATGAAGGCTAGCCAAAAGGAACTGAGTGGAAGCGATTCACTTTCCGGTAAAAAGGTGGTTGTGCAAGGCGTTGGCCATGTGGGAGAATACCTGGTGGAGCACTTAGTTAAAGAAGGTGCAGATGTGACCATATGTGATATCTACGAAGACCGTGTAAATGCAGTTGTGAAGAAACACGGTGTAAAGGCAGTAGATGCGAAGGATGTGTATGATATCCCTATGGACATTTATAGCCCATGCGCGCTAGGTGCAACAATCAACGACGATACACTGGATCGTTTGAAATGCAGCATCGTTTGCGGAGCGGCCAACAATCAATTGAAAGATGAAAGGGTGCACGGACAAGAAGTTTTGAAGCGCGGAATACTCTACGCTCCGGACTATTTGGTCAATGCCGGTGGAATTATAAACTGCTACTGGGAAATTGTTGGATACAACCGCAATGCTGCTCTTGCGCAGGCAGAGGGTATATACCAGACGGCACTCAATATCTTCAATATCTCTAAAACGAATTCTATACCGACCTACCTGGCGGCGAATCAATTGGCAGAAGCTCGCATTGCTTCAATAGCCAAACTAAAATCAACGATGTAATCTACTTTAAACTGAATACGCTAACCTTATGCTCAATCGCCGACAAATCCGAATTAAAGCCATGCAAATCATCTTTGCTTACTACAGCGAAGACAAACCGGACGTGGTGAAATACGAAAAGATACTTTTCGAAAGTTTCAATCGATTTCGCGACTTGTATATCGCCTTGTTGCTTCTTCCGGGTGAAATGCAGGCAAAGGCAATCGAGAAGATTGAGGCCGGTATGAACAAGAAACTTCCTACACAGGAGGATTTGCATCCGAATACGAAGTTCGTCACCAATAACTTGGTGCGGATACTGGCGAATAGCAAAGTGCTTGAGAAGGTTTCCAAGGAAATTCATATTCGCTGGCGCGACAACGACGATTTGTTGCGATCCATGTTCAAGTCACTCATTGAGTCAGAAGATTATAAAGAGTATATGGCGAGCAAAGAACGCGGATTCGAGCACGACCGTGAGTTCTTGCTGCGTTTTTTACGCCGTGAGCTCATCAACTTCGAACACATGCACGATTGGTTGGAGGAGATAGGTATTTTCTGGAATGATGACCTGGATCTTGCCTCCAGTATGGCCCTCAAAACGCTCAAGACCGTCAAGGAAAGTGATAATGATGTTGAGTTGATGCCACTCTGGAAGGCCGATGACGATGAGGAAGAGTACACCAAACAGTTGTTCCGTCGCACGCTTGCACTAGGTGCTGAAAGTGAGAAAATGATAGCGGAAAATGCTCCTAACTGGGAAGCAGACCGAATCGCAACAATGGACATGGTAATTCTGAAAATGGCTTTGGCTGAGGCGCAAACCTTTGAGTCGATTCCTTTGAAAGTGACCATGAACGAATACATTGAATTGGCGAACTATTATAGCACGCCTAAAAGCAACGTGTTCATCAACGGAATTCTGGAAACGCTGTTTTCAAAGCTCCAGTCCGACGGTAAAATCAAGAAGATTGGCCGCGGATTGATTGACGCGTGAGAAATGACTAGGCACTAGTCACCAACGATAGATGCGACTCGCGAATTTATTGGGGTGAGGTAACGCAATGAAAAAACTGATTGTCGTTTTGGGTCCTACAGCGGTCGGAAAAACCGCGTATGCTATTTCGCTTGCGAAATCGCTTGGTACTGAAATCATTTCTGCTGATTCCCGTCAAATTTTCAAAGAACTTAATATTGGTGCAGCAAGACCTACAGAACAAGAGTTGGCGCTTGTTCCGCACCATTTTATTGCTTCTGCAACTATTCAGCAAGAATATAGCGCAGGCCGATTTGAGCGCGAAGCATTGGCCAGGCTCGAGGAGCTCTTCAACAAATATGATACGGTCATTTGTTGTGGTGGTAGTATGCTCTACGTTGATGCATTATTGAACGGTTTTGACGAATTGCCTTCTGATAAAAATATTCGTCAATTGTGGACCTTGAAATTCGAATCGGAGGGTGTCGAATTTCTGCAACACGAGCTGCAGCGTCTTGACCCTGATTATTATACTCAAGTCGATTTACACAATCCGCACAGGCTCATTCGCGCGATAGAGGTGTGCATCGTCGCAGGTAAGCCTTATTCTGCTTTGCGAAGAGCACATGTAAGAGTGCGCGATTTTGAAGTTGAAAAGATTGGACTCGATATGCCGCGCGAAAAACTATACTCCCGCATCAATGATCGTGTTTTGCAGATGATGGATGCCGGCTTAGAAGAAGAGGCGAGGAGTCTCATCCCATATAAGCATCTTCAAGCCCTGAACACGGTCGGTTACAAAGAGCTTTTCGATTTCTTCGAAGGCAAATGTTCCAAGGAGGAAGCCATTGAAAAAATCCAACAGCATACCCGAAATTTTGCCAAACGCCAACTCACGTGGTGGAGACGTGATGCAGATATTCGTTGGGTGGAGTTGTAGGTTGTAGGTTGAAAGTTGAAGGTTGAAAGTTACACGCAATTTCTTCGTACTTAGTCCTCCGTCCTCCGTCCTCAGTCCTCAGTCCTTAATCCTCAGTCCTCAGTCCTCAGTCCTCCGTCCTCCGTCCTCCGTCCTCAGTCCTCCGTCCCCAGTCCTCAGTCCTCAGTCCTTCATCCCTTCTACTATCCCTCCATTCCGCCTTCATTCTGTTTCATATTCTTACGCTTGAACAATGCAGCATCGACTTTGCCGAATTTCCAGCCAAAGTTGAAACGAAGCAACTGCCAGTCGCGGCGTTTGAAGGTGTCTTGAATGAATATATCAGTTTCGCTATGCGTGAATTGAACACGCGTACGCAATACGTCTTGCATAGAGAGCGTGAAGGTCATGTTCTTATTCTTTCCGAATTCCTTTTTTACGGAAAGATCCAGGCCATAGGTCGGCTCCACATAGCCTTGCACTGTGTTCTCGGTGCCGCCCCACATACCACTGCCACCGCCACCACCACCGCGGCCTCCGCCACCGCCTTCCATTCCTCCTGCGCGGTCGCTTGAACCAACAGTAAGGGCTTTTCTGCTACTATAATCAAACAATGCCTGAAAAGTGAAGCCTTTCGGTAATTTGAAAATGGCGTTGGTCTTGGTCCAATAGCTCGATTGACTATTAGTCAATGTTGGACTGATGTTCGTACCGTCTATGGATGAGTTGTAGAGGTTCAAGTTCAGGGTCAAATCGAACCAAGAAGCAATGCTTGTGCGGCTAACAAACTCCAGACCCACAGCTGTGCTGCTCGAGGCATTGTCATACGTATTGACTACAATGTCGCGTTGCATGATTGGGTTGTATTCCGTTACCTGATTGCGAATAGTAAGATTCGTGATATAGCGAGCATAGGCAGTAGCAATAAACACGTTCTTTTTGTTATAAGATTTCTGGTAGCTCAACTCTGCCAAATGAGTAAACTCAGGCTGCAACTCCGGATTTCCGCGGCTTACATTCAAGCTGTCACTATAATCAACAAATGGAATGAGCTGCATAAATGATGGGCGATTAATCTTGCGCGACATGGCAAGCTGTACGTCTTGCGTCTCGCTGATGACCCTTGTCAGGTAAAGAGATGGAAAGAGGCTGATGGGATATTGCACTTGAAAGGTAAGTGTGGTATCCCGCAGTTTTCCTTGATAGTTGCTGCTTTCTGCTCGAAGACCTACCTGATACTTCCATTTTTCAGCGTTCTTGGAAACCGTTCCATAAGCGGCATAGACTTGGTCCACAAATTCATAGTTGACCAACAAACCGGGAAGTTGCTCGTAGTTTCCGGTGATTTCGTTGAAACGGAAATTATCGTAAATACTCTCGTAATGACGCACCGATCCTCGCAGACCGGCTTCTACTTTCAACTTGTCATTGATTTTATTGGTGTAATCGGTTTGGGAGGTATAGAGCTGCATTTTACCGCCTCCTGACTGACGTTGAATGTTGGATAGAGCGTCAGAATAACGACTCACATAATCACCTTGAAACGAGCTTTCTATGAGGTTAATATTAACGTCTGCGGTAAGCTCTGTTCCTTCTTTGGCAAAAAGGTGCTTATATAAAAGGCTTGTGCCGTAGTTCTGAAATTGGCGATTGGTTTCAGAATTACGGTCATAACTGCTGCTTCCTATGGTTATGTCGTTGAATAGCGTGTCGGTCTGAGCGTAAATGGTGTCGTACGGGTTGAATTGTCCTTTTGTAATACTCTGTGAAAGGGTCCAGGTATTTCGGTTATCGGCAAACCAGTCGATTCCGATCTTACCGCTTAGGAAGTATCCTAGGTTGGTGGAAACCTGGCTCTGGCTCAAACTGGTAGTATCGTATGGTAAATAGGTGATTCTGTCGGTCGTTCCTCTGCTGATGCTTTTCCGTTGATTGTAGTTACCATTTGCGAAGAAGTTGAATTTACCTTGGCGTAAGTTGATATCGCCACCGAAGTTGGTGCGAGGACGGCTATCGGCACCTGCGCGAAGGCTACCATTGTATCCCATGCCTCGGTTGTGCTTCATTACAATGTTGACGATACCGCCGCCACCGCCGCCTGCGTCGTATTTAGCCGAGGGATTGGTAATGACCTCCACTTTCTGTATCGCATCGGCCGGTATCTGGTCGATAGTGAGCGTGGTGGGTCTGCCATCAATGAAAATTTGCGGTGCACTGTTTCGCATGGTCACATTGCCATCGAGATCTACTTGAACGGAAGGAATGTTGCGCAGCACGTCTTCTGCGGTGCCACCCGCATTCATCGGATTCTTTTCCACATCGTAAATGCGTTTGTCGAATTCGATTTTAAAGTCGCTGTCTCCGCCATCAATAACCACTTCCTTCATGGTGGTGCTTACCGATAACTTGATATTGCCCAAATCCTTTTCCGGCATTCCCATCCCTTGACCCGCATTAAGTGTAAATCGACTGCGATGGATGCCATACCCCACGAAGTTCACCGCGAGAGTGAGGTTTTCACCCACAGGCACATTCTCCACACTAAAGTCACCATTAGCGGCTGAAATACCTCCACCAACGAGTGGGGCTTTGGTGCTGTCTTCACCTGCTGCCACAACCTTGAAAATCTGAACAACTGCATATTCGACCGGCTTCTTCGTATCGGCGTCGATGATTTTGCCATAGACTTTTCCATTCATGGCTTGGCGCGGACCGCCCTGCTTATTTCCACGCGGCGGTTGAGCCTGAGCGTGCAAAATGGAACAAACGAATACAAGTAAACAAAGGATTGCGCGGGTCATAGGGTGCAAAGATGCGAAGGTATTGGGTAGATCGTTCGTTAAACAACGCTTTAAGCAGAGAGTTCTCATTCGTTCGTAAAACGAATCTCTTAACTTGCCTGCCAAATAAGCACTCATGCGGGTAATATTCTATTTTTTATGCATGTCAACTGTCTGGAGCATGAATGCTCAATTGTTTTATCGAAACTCGGATATAGATGTTTCAGCGGGCAATGGGTTGATGACGGACCCTTGGGCAGGCGGGCTCAACTCCTGCCAGGTATCCACATTCGATGCTAATCTCGATGGCGTAAAAGACCTTTTTGTGTTTGATCGAAACGGCGGTAAAATATCAGTTTTTGTGAACGAGTCGAACATCCCGGGCACCTACGATTATCGCTACACACAGGAGTATAACGACGTGTTTCCGGTCAATTTGCGCAACTGGGTTTTGCTCCGTGATATGAACTGCGATGGAAAAGAAGATATCTGCGCTAACTCCGGCAGTGGCTTTAAAATCTACCTCAATACCTCGAGTACCGAGTTATCGTTTGACCCAACAGTCTATCCGAATATTCTGGCCTTCTATGAATGGGATGGAGCGGCGCCGCTGACTTCCGGTGTTTTTTGTATTTCGCCCGATGTACCGGCTATTGACGATTACGACAATGATGGCGATATGGATATGTGGAGCTGGAATGAGTTCAGCTCCTCTCTTTACTTCTACAAAAACATGGCCTTCGAAAATGGCAATTGCGATGAGGTAGATTTCAAATGTCGAAACCGATGCTACGGAATGTTCGGCGAAAGTGTAGAGAGCTTTACGTTGATGTTGGGGAGCGATTTCGAGTGCGACTTCAATGTCATCAATCCACGCGACGAGGAAGGTCCGCTGCGTCATACAGGCGGAACTACTGCTATGTTCGATTTGGACAATAATGGGTTGAAAGATCTCGTCATAGGCGATGTCAGTGCCAATTCGCTCATAGCCGCTATGCTCGTAGAGTCGAGCACCGGGCAGGATAGTGTTTCGCTTGTTCACTATGACTTTCCGGCGTCATTCGGAAATGGATTCCCGTCGGATATGATTACTTTTCTGGGTAGTTATTTTATCGATGTAAATAACGATGCTGTGCTTGACCTCGTTGTGAGTCCAAATGCCGAGACGGATGCTGCCGATCAGCGCAGTCTGTTGCTTTATCTCAATGAAGGAACCAATGACAACCCCTCATTTGTGCGCATACAGGACAATTTTCTTCAAAGTGACATGATTGACTTGGGAGTGGGGGCGCACCCAACGGTGGGTGATGTGGATGGTGATGGTTTGCGCGACCTGATTGTTTCAAATCGCAGACGTTTCAGTTTGGACACGAACTACACTTCGCGTTTACATTACTTCAAAAACACAGGAACAGCAGCTGTTCCGGCGTTCGATTTGGCCGACACAAATCTTTTGAATATCCCATCCTTGGAATGGATAAGCATAGCTCCGGCACTTGGTGATTTGGACGGTGATGGTGATCCTGATTTAGTGGTGGGCGACTTGGATGGAATGTTGCATCGATTCGCAAATACCTCTCAAGGGGGAGTTGTTTCTTTCGAATTGCAGCCTGTTCAGATAACCAACAGTGCGGGTGAAATCATAGATGTGGGCCAAAGCGCGACACCGCAAATCTTTGACGTGGATGCGGATGGCAAAAACGATTTGCTGGTTGGATGTTTGAATGGCAGCATTTTCTATTATCGAAATGTAGGCACGACTTCACTTCCGGCATTCGAATGGCAAACGGATTCGCTGGGGCAAGCGGTGGCTCTCAGTCTGCTTGGCATTCAAGGGAAAAGCGTGCCTTGTATGGTGCGCAATAGTGTTGGTGAAACCAGCCTCTATCTTGGAACTGAAACAGGGTCTATCATGGAATACGCGGGTATTGATGGCAATTTGCAGGGCACCTTTGAATTGCTTTCGGATGATTTCGAACACATTCGCGAGGGTTCTCGCACGGCGCTTGCCGCGGCCGACTTGAATAATGATGGTTTGAATGATCTCATGGTAGGAAACACAGGGGGCGGTCTGTCTATTTGGACGCATCTGCCGCTGCAGGTCGAGGAGTGGAAGCCGACCTATGATGTCCAGATTTATCCTAATCCGGCCGCACAGATGATTACCATCGCTTTGCCGGAAGAGACGCTGCTGCCGGTGCAAATTGATGTAGTTGATCAGCAGGGCAGAGTGCTGCTTCAGCGCGAACTTACCCATCTCCAGAGCAGTATATCTCTGGATGCATTGAGCCTTGGTTGCTATGTCCTTCATATCGAATCGAATCAATGGGTGGTAAACAAAAGAGTAATTGTTCAGCGTTAAATACCCTTGAACACAGGTTCGTCTTACTTCCTCTTGACTAATTTGAGCGGATGGAATATGCAATATTTTTTGGTTTTTTTCATTGAAAATCAAATAGTCTGACCTATCTTCGCGGCCCCAAAAGCGAAGGCTTGGGTCGTAGCAATAGCATTCCTGCTGCGAGAAAAAACAAGTAAAACCCCTTCTGTTCGTGTGAATGCCTTGATTTTTCAAGAAACAGAATACAATTTAAAACAAAGCCAACATGGCTGAATCTAAACGAGTTAAGGCTGAAGAAGCCGAAGAAAAAGACCTCAACATTGTCAATGAGGCGACCTCCGAAAACACAGAGGCAACAGTAGCAGCAACACAGGAAGAGGAAATCGGCGCGGAAGAACCGCTCGAAATTTTCAGCACTGCTGATGATCAAATGTACCTCAACGACAAGGGAGAGTTTAACTGGGATGCCTACGAAGCTGCTGGTGGTTACAACAACGATGAGCGCAAGAAGCTCGACAAAATGTACGAATCTACTTTGTCGGTTATTCGCGAGCGTGAGGTTGTAAACGGAACAGTTGTAAGCGTTAACAAAAAAGAAGTTGTAGTAAACATCGGTTACAAGTCTGAAGGTGTTGTACCTGCAGGTGAATTCCGTTACAATCCCGACCTGAAGGCCGGTGATTTGGTTCCGGTTTTCATCGAACAGACTGAAGATAAAAACGGACAACTCCATGTGTCACACAAAACCGCTCGCGTATTTAGCGCTTGGGGCAATGTGAACGCTGCTTTGGAAAGCGGTGAAATCATCAAGGGTGAGGTGAAGAGCCGCACGAAGGGTGGTTTGATCGTGGATGTATTTGGTATCGAGGCATTCTTGCCAGGTTCACAAATCGACGTGAAGCCTATCCGCGATTACGATCAGTACGTGGGTAAGATCATGGAGTTGAAAGTGGTGAAAATCAACAATGAATTCAAGAACGTTGTTGTATCGCACAAAGCGCTTATCGAAGCCGAACTCGAAGAGCAGAAGAAGCTCATCATGAGCGGTCTCGAAAAGGGTCAGGTACTCGAGGGTATCGTGAAGAACATCACTTCATATGGTGTGTTCGTAGACCTTGGTGGCGTAGACGGATTGATTCACATCACGGACCTTTCTTGGGGTCGTGTTACTCATCCGGAAGAGCTTGTGCAGCTTGATTCTAAGATCAACGTGGTTATCCTTGACTTCGATGACGACAAGAAGCGTATTGCTCTTGGTATGAAGCAACTCACTCCGCACCCATGGGATGCTATGGAAGGTACTATGGAAGTAGGCCAGAAGGTGAAAGGTAAAGTAGTTGTTTTGGCCGACTACGGTGCATTCGTAGAAGTAGCTGCCGGTGTTGAAGGATTGATCCACGTGAGCGAGATGTCATGGAGCACGCACTTGCGTTCTGCGCAAGACTTCCTCAAAGTAGGTCAGGAAGTAGAGTGTGTAATCTTGAGTGTAGATAAAGAAGAGCGCAAGCTTTCTTTGGGTATGAAGCAATTGACTCAGGATCCATGGGAAAACATCGAATCACGTTTCGGAGTTACCAGCAAGCACAAAGCGAAAGTTCGCGCATTCACCAACTTCGGTGTATTCTGCGAATTGGCTGAAGGCATTGATGGTCTCATTCACATCAGCGATCTTTCTTGGAGCAAGAAAATCAAGCACCCAAGCGAATTCTGCCACATCGGCGACGAACTCGAAGTGGTAGTTCTTGAACTTGATAAGGACAACCGTCGTATCAGCCTTGGTCACAAGCAAATTGAGGAGAACCCATGGGATGTATTCGAAACCGTATTCGTTGAAGGTTCGAAGCACCAGGGTACTATTGTTCGCAAGGAAGGCTCACATGCTATCGTGGCATTGCCATATGGCTTGGAAGGTTTCTGCATGAACAAGAACCTCAAGAAGGAAGACGGATCAACTGCTAAGGTGGATGATGTGCTCGACTTCGTAATTGCTGAGTTCAACAAGAACC
>Ga0315907_10003567_pt1 | contig 18209 bp, 18 predicted proteins | sample LakEriMetagenome_3_FD_203525 | JGI IMG/M metagenome (GOLD analysis project Ga0315907, IMG submission 203525) | Freshwater fungal communities from buoy surface, Lake Erie, Ohio, United States - Buoy 12 MA123 | ecosystem: Environmental > Aquatic > Freshwater > Lake > Lake biofilm | place: USA... | reverse complement strand
GCCTCCCTGCATGCCACGTCGGGCGGGCCGTATCCGCGAAGCGGATCGTACCGCTCTGAAATCAGGTGAGCGCATGGTCATTAGCGTCCGGCACCTACCGTCAGCGGCGCGGGGGCTGGAGGTGGTTCGCGAAAACTACTGCGATAACGGCCTATGGATTCGCGTGCTACGGAACCATCGATGCCATTGACAGGTGCATCGCCGCCCGCTTGCGGATTGATGATTTGCTGTGATTGAGCCTGCCGCACCGCATCGCCAAATTGTTGATCCCATCGCGGCGTAGTAGGTACACAAGCGCACAACATGCTCCAAGAAATCAATGCCGGGATGAGCTTGCTGTTCAAGAGGAAATGACATACTGCTTTCATGGTGGATACCTCGCTGATCTGAAAGAAGGATTTTTATTGGATTTGGCAGCGCATCACTTCAGTTCGAATCCGCGTGTACCGTCATCGACTCGTGGTTGGCCGCTTCCCTCCAATTTCCCATCGATAAAAAGATCTTTGCGCGAAGGATCGAGTACACCATCGGTCGGCAATCGATAATCTGCTGGCAGTGGTTTGACTAACCTTGGCGTCACGATAAACACCAGCTCAGTACGATCCCGCTGAAAATCGCTGCTGCGAAAGAGCGCACCTAGAATGGGTATTTCGCCGAGAATTGGAAAAGCCTTGATATTGGCAGTCACATTGTTTTTGATCAGTCCGCCAATCGCGAAGCTTTGGCCGTCTGCCAGCTGTACTGTTGTTGATGCACGCCGGGTGGTGATGAGTGGCAGAACCGAGCGACTCCCATTGACAGAACTGATACCTATACCTTCTCGCGAGAGTTCAGAGACTTCAGGCGATACGCGCAAATTGATACGCCCACCCGACAGTACCGTAGGCGTGAACTTGAGCCCAACACCGAATTCTTTTTCTTCCAGAGTGACACGACCCAAGCCACCGACCCCATCCTGTCCTACGGGAATCAGGATACGACCACCTGCTAAAAAGCTGCCCTCCTGTCCACTGATAGCCATTACGTTCGGCTCGGCGAGAATTTTTATCAGACTGTCCTTTTTTTCTGCATCCAGATTCACACCCGAACCCGACGCACGATTGACACCGACCGTACCGGCAGAGCCTGTCAGAAAATTCGACAATATGCTGTAAGTGACCGCACCGCTGGTTGGTGAGCCAGTGACATTCACACCCAATTTGTCGAGTAGAATTTTTGATACTTCGGCCACCTTCACCTCAAGCATGACCTGCTGTGCGGCGGTCACTTGCAATAGATTCACGATACGCAATTGCTGTAACGCGGGATTCGTCGACTGGCTCGTTTGCAGATTGCCGCCGCTGACATTAGCCATCCCTTCCTGCTGCGCCGCTGCGCTCATTGCGGCGGGTCGCCTGACGAAGGCCAGTGCCAGGTCGTGGACCCGGGCCACAGCCAACGCATCCGAGACCGTACCGCTGAGGACCAAGCTGTCCGCGGCGGCAGTTATGCGGATGTTTTTTTCCTCCGGCATAAGCTCTGATAGCGTTGCCTGTAGTGCGCCGGGATCCATAGTGACCGTGACATCAATAGCGGTGCATTTACCGCTTTTCCCCTGCAAGATCATGTTCGTGGTCCCCACTTCGACGCCCAGCAAATAGAGTGTCGCTGGTGCCACCAGCATTGCCTGAGCAACGGAAGGATTGGCGAGAGTGCGGTTGGTCACTTCTTCAGGCAGGCGTAACAGTGTTGACTTCCCAATGGGCAGTGTCATCTTGGCAGGCGATACCGCCTCGCCATTGCAGCTCAGGCCGGGCAAGTTATTCATTGTGGCTGGTGTTACTTTGCCGGGACTAGGACGCGATGCACGTTCGTTGACATTCAAATCACTGTCTTCTGACCAGCTCAATGCAGACGGCAGGAACAGGCTCATGGCCATCAGCATTCTTTGTTTTGCTCGGCGTTGCAACATGATGTTTCTCCTCTTGTTCGTTTTGGTTTGGGAGTTCAGTAGCACTCGGTGGCGTTTCGCAATCCATTAATGACGCCAACACAAAACAACGCTGGCTCGGCAACGGTACTTTTGGCAGCCGGTATCACGACAGGCACGATTTTCTTTTCAGATGACTGGGCATTTTCTGCCGCAGTGATCTCGGAATTTTTTGTGTTCTCGGCTTGTTTTGTCACTTCGGCTGTCGTGGATGCGTTGTTCACAGGAGACTCAGTGACTGTCGCCATTGTCTTTTCGGACACCGGCTTGTTTTCTGTCGTAACGACCTCGGACCTTTTGGTATTCACCGCTTGTTTTGGTTGTTTTTTATTTGGAGCAGGGGGTGCTGGACTGGCGATGACTTTGTGTTGTGCGAGCATCGGTACCCGCTCATCCAGCAGGGAAGATTTCATCGCGCCCTCTGTCCTGGCTGCCTGAGGGTCCATCTGATTGCGCAGCACCAGCGAGAGACTACCCACGCTACGTGCCAGATCGAGTTTTTCTGCTTGCTCGGGTGTCACTTCGAGTGTGACGGCGTTGACGACACGCGGCTTGGTTTCATCACGACCAACGTCCTGTGCCACCGCCAGCACTAAGATACGTTCGAGAACAATTTTGGATATCTGCTTGTCGCGGGCGGCGTTGTTATCGCTATCGCGCTGGGTATTGACGAGGATGTCGACATAATTTCCCGGCAGCGCAAATCCGGCAACGCCAATCACATCGTTGACCCGAACGGTCATCGCGCGTCGACCCTCGCCAATGACAGCGGATAGACCACCGGTGGTGCCCAAGGGCGCGAGCTTGGTGTCGATGACTGCCTCTCCTCGCAGTAAACTGGTACGCAGCACGCGGCCATCCAATGACGCAATTTCTTTGTAGGCGCCCGGTGGTGTACTCGAAGTGGGCCAATCAACGAGTTTTACCAGATCAGGCGTTAATCGCTGTCCGAGACTGATGTCACTGGCAGCGACAGCAATCCGCTCGACGCCCCGCGATGATTGATGGGTTAGCCACTGTGCAGCCAGTACGACGGCCAGTAGCCCGCACACCACAGCCACGCCCAACATGATCCAGACTCTTGTATTTTTCATTGTTCGTCTTTCCTTTCCAGCGATAGGCGATGCATATCGGGCTAATTTTTTTACCCATCAACGCAACTGGACCAACGCGATCGATGCGATGACGCCCATGGCGATCACGACGCCATAGGGAATGACACCCCGCGATGTCAGATAGATTTTTGGAAACGGGTCGCGCTGCGGGAGGTTCAGGCGATGCCAAAGTAGGGATCTGATGCGGGCCCATACCAGTGCACCCGTTGTGGTGCGGTTGAGCAACAGGATGACGGACCACACACCACCGATAAAAAAACTTGCCAGCGCAATGTCGATGACAGCCGCGGGCCCCGCGAACAATCCCAAGGTCGCCATCAGCTTCACATCGCCGGCCGCCATGCCACCCGCCCAATAGAAGGGCCAGATCAGCGCGAGTCCCACAAGACCACCTGTAAGTGAATGAGCAAGTCCTGGGCTACCCGGCGCAAACGTTGCCAGCATCAGTGCCGCTGCACAGCCAGCTGCCAGCAAACGATTGGGTATGCGCCATTGAAACCAGTCATGCCAAGCTGCAAGGATTGCGACCACCAGTAGTCCGGTAATGGCATACGGCATAAGCGAGGCATCGGTAAAGGAAGGCATCATGGGGCGCCCTGTGTGGATTCGATTCATGACCTGCCGCATCACAGGCAGCAGGAAAGTAAAGTGCGTCGGAAGAAGGCAGGTCGTGACCTGCCTGTTCCGCGCAGCGTGATATCAGCCGAACGTTTTTAAGCTGGCACTTTTATTTGGTCTCTGACGTATTCAAATACCGTGTTGAGTTTTGTCCCTATGCCACCAACGGCTACGGCAATAACGGCTGCGATCAGTGCGGCCAGCAAACCGTATTCCAGTGCTGCCGCGCCGCCTTCATCCGCGAAAAAGGCTTTGGTCTTGTTGATGAGGAATTGCATGAGATCTCTCCAAAGTAAAAAAAGTGAACCGTTGAATTGAGCCGGGAATTCGATCCCCCTCGAGTCCGGGATAAATCGCCGCCCAGCCTTCTGACAAATGTTGTAAATTTGTCATTGGCTGCAGTGTACGTAGCTTCCTAAACTGAGCGATATAGTGCAAATGTACTAAGTTAAGTATCTTTTTATTAACAAATTTCACCCTCAGCCCTTAGACATGGCTGGCAAGACCACGCCCCAAACCGCACAAAATTTGATTTATTGCCATCTTTCGACACCTGTCCAACGAAATTGCGCGCGACAATCGGCGCGTGCTCAACCGGGACTGACTGATGAAATCCACCGAATTACGCCGTCCGCAAAAATCTTCGACAGAACCACAAATACGTGAGGTGCAGCGTCGCACTGCCACATCCGCGCCTCACAGCGCCTCCGAAGACAAGCCCTACATTGATCCGGTGTGCGGGATGAAAGCCGCTGCCAATCCGGACAAGTGCGCGATACATGCGGGTCAGACCTACTACTTCTGCAGCACCGGCTGCGTAAGCAAATTCAAAGCCGATCCGATGCGCTATCTGTCACCCGTGCGAAAAAACGAACCCACCGGTCCCGCCGATGCGATTTACACCTGCCCGATGGATCCGGAGATCAAGCAAGTGGGGCCCGGCAGCTGTCCTATCTGCGGCATGGCGCTCGAACCTATGCAGGCCACGATGGAAGAAGACACCACTGAGCTCGACGACATGACACGCCGCTTCTGGTTCAGTCTTGCGTTGTCGCTGCCACTGCTGTTCTTGAGCATGAGTGAGTTGATCGGCATCGATAGCACCGCACTGCTTGGTCACGCCGTGCATGCATGGCTGCAAGGTCTGCTCGCAACCCCCGTCGTGTTCTGGTTTGGCTGGCCATTTCTCGAGCGCGGCGCGCGCTCATTCAAGAGCGGTCATCTGAACATGTTCAGTCTGATTGCGATGGGTGTCATGGCGGCTTGGCTGTTCAGTGCAATCGGACTGCTCTTACCTCAGACACTGCCCGATGCCTTTCGAATGCACGGCATGGCGCCGCTGTATTTCGAAGCCGCAGCTGCCATCGTCACGCTGGTATTGCTGGGCCAGATACTGGAGTTACGCGCCCGATCGAGAACGAACGCCGCCGTGAAATCACTGCTCGGATTGGCACCGGCAACGGCGGTCAACATTGCCGCTGACGGCAGCGAGCGCGAAGTGTCGCTGGATCAGGTACAGATCGGTGATCTGCTGCGCGTTCGGCCCGGCAGCAACATACCTGTGGATGGCCTTGTCACCGAGGGCGAGTCGACGGTGGATGAATCCATGCTGACGGGTGAATCCATGCCAGTTCAAAAACGCGCCGGCAGCAACGTAGTGGCCGGCTCGGTCAACCAACACGGTGCTTTCGTGATCCGCGCTGAAAAAATTGGTGCGGATACCTTGCTCTCGCAAATTGTGCAATTGGTGAATCAGGCGGGACGCTCGCGCGCACCGATACAAAAGTTAGCCGATCGTGTGTCCGGATGGTTTGTACCTGCCGTTATCGCCGCTGCCGTACTGTCTTTCATCGTGTGGGCGATCGCGGGACCCGCACCGGGATTGGCAAACGGACTGGTGGCAGCCGTATCGGTACTGATCATGGCATGTCCCTGCGCGCTGGGACTGGCGACTCCCATATCGATCATGGTGGGTATCGGTCGCGGCGCACGTGAAGGTGTACTGATCAAGGACGCCGAAGCGCTGGAGTTAATGGAAAAAGTCGATATGCTCGTCGTCGACAAGACAGGAACGCTGACCGAAGGTGCGCCAAAGGTACAGCAAATCGTCGCCAGCGCAGGTTTTGCACGCGCCGATGTGCTGGTACTTGCAGGCGCACTCGAACATATGAGCGAGCATCCGCTTGCCCACGCCATCCTTGCACATCTCAAAGCACAGAGCCTGCCTGTCTTGCCCGTAACTGGTTTCAGCGCCATCACCGGCAAAGGTGTGCGTGGCAACATTGATGGCAACACGATATGGCTCGGCAATGCACTTCTAATGAAGGAGGCCGACGTCGATATCACACCACTCGCACAGAAAGCCGATGAATTACGCGCAATGGGGCATACGGTGATGTTTGTCGCAGTGGAGCGGAAATTTGCCGGCATGATCAGCGTGGCCGACACCATTAAACCAGAAACCCGCGAAGCGATACGCCAGCTTCATGCAGAAGGCGTAAAGATGGTGATGCTGACCGGCGATAATGCAATGACCGCCCGCGCTGTCGCTGCAGAACTTGGCATCGATACCGTCCATGCAGAAGTGCTGCCTGAAGATAAATTCCTTCACGTACAGACACTGCAGCAACAAGGCAACATCGTTGCGATGGCCGGTGACGGTATCAATGATGCGCCCGCGTTGGCAGAAGCCAGTGTGGGCATTGCCATGGGCACCGGTACCGATAGCGCGATGAACAGCGCGCGCATTGTGCTGGTCAAAGGGGATTTGCGCGGCATCGTCAAGGCAAGAAAATTGTCACGATCGACCATGCGCAATATTCGGCAGAATCTCTTTTTTGCCTTCGTGTACAACTTTGTTGGCGTGCCGATTGCCGCAGGTATCTTGTACCCTTGGCTGGGCCTGCTGCTGTCACCGATGATTGCCAGCGCGGCGATGAGCCTGTCCTCAGTATCGGTAATTGCCAATGCGCTGCGACTGCGACGTACCACGCTCTGAACTGAGATGAAATCTTCTGCTGACTCGCTCAGATTATTTTATGCTTTGTGGCCCGATGATGATATCCGCACCCAGCTGGTTGCCTTGCAGTCGCAGGTGAATGGCCGAAAAGTCATACCTGAGAATTTACATATGACCCTGGCATTTCTGGGTCAGCAATCGCGCGATCTTCTGCCAGTACTGCATCAGGTGATGGATGAATTGCCGTTCAATGCAATGACTCTGGAAATCGATCGTTTTGGCTATTTCCAGAAACCGCAAGTCGCCTGGGCCGGACCATCAAAAGCGCCGCAAGCGCTGCTTGATTTGCAGGGTAGCTTGATGGAAAAGCTGATACAACTCAATGTGCCACTGAAGGCAGCTGCGGGATTCAAGCCCCACATCACGCTGGCGCGAGATGCAACAGCGCCAGCCGTTGCGGATGCGCCCTCCATCGTGTGGCAAGTCAGACGTGTTGCATTGATTGCTTCGACGTCCACGCCGGGCGGTGTGTCTTATGTGTCGCTGAGAGAACGACTCACGGGATAAATATCAGCCGGCTTTCTCGGCCAGCTTGCGCAATACAAATCCTGCCGCAACAAAACCAAAGCTCGCAGTCACGACCACCGCGGAGCCATAACCTGCACAATTGAGCCCGGTAATACCGGGAGCATCATCATCCGTCGCACACAACTCAGGATGACGCAGCGGCTCGGTGGAATACACAGCATCAATACCGAATTTGTTTTTAGTCCCGCGCGGGAAGCCATGATGCGCGCGCAAACGCTTGCGTACGCGTGCCAGCAGCGGCTCTTGCTCGGTGCGCGATAAATCGACAATCGCGATACGCGTGGGATCAATCTGCCCCCCTGCACTACCTACCGTAACCAAGGGTATCTGATGCGCGCGACAGTGCACGACCAAAGCGGTCTTGGCGCGCGCATTATCGATCGCATCAATCACATAATCAAAACGACCCGGCTCGATCAGACTGGCGAGATTATCCTCGGTGACAAAATCTTCAATCTCGTTGACACGACAATAGGGATTGATCTGCGCGATACGCTCGGCAAGTGCGCCAACCTTGGCTTTGCCCAGAGTATCGGTGAGCGCATGAATCTGACGATTCACATTCGATTCAGCCAGATGGTCCAGATCAATCAGCGTGATCTGCCCGATAGCGCTACGCGCCAGCGCCTCCACCGCCCAGGAGCCCACGCCGCCCACACCAATCACGCAGACATGGGCATTACGGAATGCAGCCAGCGCGGCATCGCCGTACAAGCGCGCGATGCCGCCGAAGCGTCGCTCGAAATCAACATCGGCAGTATTTGCAGCAGCGAGAGGAATAACATGGGCCATACCCGTATTTTAACGGACAGAGTAACCCACACTCCTTTAAACTAGAGTCCTCTGCTTCTGGCTCTATAACGCTGTGCGCCGTCCTTCTCCCCTGCTGATGCTGATCGCCGTTGCTGTCACTGCCCATGTGGCGCTGGCTGCAGCGCGCGTGACTACGGCACTGTATGCACTCTCGCTGCATGCTTCCGAGTTCACCGTTGGCACATTGATTGCGCTATTTGCCTTCGTTCCGATGTTTCTCGCCGTGCCGATGGGGCGTGTAATTGATCGCATCGGTGTACGTCGTCCGCTGATGGCAGGCTGCGCACTTGCTTCAGTGGGTGTGACGCTGGCGGCGACGGTACCTGGTCTTGGTATTTTGTACGTCGCCGTCGTGCTGATCGGTACCGGTTTCATGGCGATTTTTATCGGTACTCAGCATGCAGTTGGCACGCTGTCGACGCCGGACGAGCGAGCTGCCAACTTCAGCCGTTTATCACTGGGGTTTTCCGTGTCAGCCTTCACGGGCCCGCTCATTGCAGGTTTTGCGATTGATCATGCACACTACTCGGTCGCCTATCTAATTTGCGGCGCATTTGCGCTTACCGCGTTCATTCTGGCGGCAAGCGGCGCGTTGCGCGATCTGCCGCTGCACAGTTCGCCATCGAGTACCCGCAAAGGCAGTGCCTTTACAATGCTGCTTGATCCCGAAATGCGGCGCATTTATATCGTCGGCATCTTACTCGCCGCCGCCTGGGATCTGTTTACCTTTGTCACCCCGATTCGCGGCTCACAGCTGGGGTTCTCAGCATCGACTATCGGCATGATTCTGGCCACATTTTCAGTGGCCACGTTTATTGTGCGGCTGGCCATGCCACGCATCGTTCGGTATTTCAAGGAGTGGCAAATTCTTACGGGGGCGCTATCGGCTGCAACCGCCTGTTATGTGTTGTTCCCATTCATGCAGCAGCCGCTGACGATGGCGGCGACTGCCGCCGGACTGGGGCTTGCGCTCGGTACCGGCCAGCCCAATGTACTGGCGCTACTGCATCACAATGCACCAGCGGGCCGGGGCGCGGAAGCGATTGGCATACGCGCCACCATCGGTAATGCCAGCGCAGTCATGCTGCCGATCGCCTTTGGTGCTGCCGGAACAGCATTGGGCCAATTTGCCGTATTCTGGGGGCTAGGCGCCATCATTGCCTGCGGCGTGCCGCTGGCAGCGCGCCAGGCTTTCAAGCGCTTTGACTCGTAGGCACGCATCGCGCTTTCAATTCATCAACCCACACGTTCAATACTATGTCTATCGCTGATCTTCGCCGCGACTACAGTCAGGCCACGCTCTCGGAACACGAGGTCGATCCTGATCCCATCATCCAGTTTGGTCACTGGTTTCAGGAAGCCTTGTCGGCAGAACTGCCCGAACCTAATGCGATGAGTCTGGCAACTGTCGGCGGCAACGGCAGACCATCACTGCGTATCGTTCTCCTCAAGGATTTTGATGCGCGTGGCTTTACCTGGTACACGAATTATCAAAGCCGCAAGGGGGAAAATCTGCTGCAGAATCCGTACGCAGCACTCACATTTCATTGGGTCGAGCTGGAGCGCCAGGTGCGCATCGAAGGCCGGGTGGAACGTGTTGATCCAGCAGAGAGCGATGCCTATTTCCAGATGCGCCCCATCAAGAGCCGGCTAGGCGCGATCGCCTCAATGCAAAGTGAACCGATCGACAGTCGCGAATCACTGGAGAAAAAATTTGATGAAGCCGGCGCAGAATTCGGCGACAACCCACCACGCCCCGCGCACTGGGGAGGCTATCGGCTCAAGCCTGACTGGATGGAATTCTGGCAAGGCAGACGCTCACGTCTGCATGATCGTGTGGTCTACACCCGCGGCGAGGACGGACGCTGGCCCCGGCAGCGACTGCAGCCCTAAATCGAATCGTTAGCACAGATCATGCAGCCGGCCCACGCATCGAACAGCTGGACTGAGAGCCTGTCTCGTCGGGTTGATGGCAAGGCGGCAGTACCGCAGGCGGTACAGACGTAGGACAAGGTAGTGCCAACGCCGCTCGCGGCCTAACGAGATAGGTGCTTACTAGCCATACAACTGTGGTGGCCGCATTACCTTCGCATTCGTATTGTGCTTCATCTCTGTGGCAGGAAGACGATGAATACATCCCCATGGTATGGCGAGCCAGCGTAGCGGTGTGACGCGGGGATCGATAAAACCAGGGTCTTGATGCCTCAAGCCTTGCCACAACATTTTCTGCTTTTATTTACTGGATACTTTATGAGATAGATTTCAAATATGGGAAAACTATCGTACTTAGCGCAAGTAAAATTGAAGATATTATTTTTGATATCTATTTTCTTGATTCCATTACACAGTCATCCTGAAGAATTCATCAACTCACTTGGAATGAGATTTGTTTTGATTCCTGCAGGTGCATTTTTGATGGGAAGAACCGAATCAATTGAATCGATGCAGAAAGCATTCCCTGGATTCGAGGCATCTCGATTTCATGATTTAGGTGACGAACTGCCTGCACACAAGGTCAACATTAGCAAGCCATTCTTTTTGGGAAAGTATGAAGTTACTGTTGGAGAATTCAAGAAATTTATTGAAGAATCTGGTTACCTACCCGAGTCAATCAAGGATAAAACGGGTGGCTATGGATTCAATGAAAAATACGATGCCAGTACAACGATAAAAAAAGATGCGTTTGCGGGACGCGATCCGAAGTACTCGTGGAAAAATCCAGGCTTTGCACAAACTGATCGCGATCCGGTGACTAACATAACGTGGAACGACGCCGTCAATTTAGCCAAGTGGCTGTCCAAAAAAGAAGGGAAAAGATATCGCTTGCCCACTGAAGCGGAGTGGGAATACGCCTGTCTGGCTAAAACGCAATCGAGGTTTGGCATCGCGGATGATCCACAGTCCTTGAGGTTTTACGCCAATCTGTATGACCAAAGTGCATTGAAATATTGGAACAAGTGGCATAACTTTGTGCAGAAATATTCCGATGGATTTCCTTTTACCGCACCGGTAGGCAGCTTCAAGCCAAACGCCTACGGACTTTATGACATGAATGGGAACGTGTGGGAATGGGTATCGGATTTTTATGCAAACAAATATCCATCCGATACTGTCTACAATCCTACAGGCCCACTCAGTGGAGATCTGCGAGTCCGTCGTGGTGGCTCATGGCATACATGGTCGCTTTACGCTCGCTGTCAATTCCGAAACTGGAATACAGCCGACACGCGATATACCTTGGTAGGCGTCAGGCTTTTGCTGGAAATGGATCATCGTTCCATGAAGTAGCTTTACATTTTTTATGATCAGATTGATCGGCTGCACAATAAACGAAAAGCGACTGCCAATGCCCCTGGCGGCCTAACGAGATAGGTTCTTAAAGGCGCTGACAAGAAGCCCCTGGCTAGGCGTGCCGCCATAGACAACACGCTTGTACGACAAGGCGGTGCAACAACGCTAGTGGCTTTTTGTCAGAAGCTCTTTGTCTCAAGCATACTCGTACACACCAAAGTCCTTTGACCAGGTACGGCGCCACAACCAGTACAGATGTACGTCCAGGGTGCAGCGGGGATTTCATGCGGCATGCTCGCGTCATGGTGATCGCTTACAAGCCAGTGCGCACTGTGCAAGGCGTATGACGACGCTGGCAGGTTTTTGTGGGAGCCTCTGCGCTCAGGATCAACCCCGACAGAAGGAAAAGTCTTGACTACTTGGACCAGCATCAACCCAAGGCTGGCGGGGGCAAACCATCATGTCTCTCAGTCGGAGGGGTGATGTTCTGGGAAAAAAGACTCGCGTCGTGGATCAGTCGCATGCGCAGCCAACCTGGGCTGCCTGTACGTGTGCAATTATGGAATGGCCGGCATTTTGATTTGTCGACACGGGCGCCGGAGGTCACCATCCGTGTGCTGCGCCCATCGGCGCTTGCCTATCTGCTCAATCCCTCGCTCGCCAACCTCGGGCGCGCCTATGTGGAAGGCAAGCTGGAGGTCGAAGGTCATCTGAGAGCAATCATTGATGTCGCCAATACGCTCGCGCATCGAGCCTTTCATGCAAAGCAGAATTCGACAAACCGATGGCTGTGGCCGCTATCCCATACCCGGCATGAGGATGCGGCAGCAATCGCTTACCACTATGATGTTTCGAATGCGTTCTACGCTGCCTTTCTGGATCCCGGAATGGTGTACTCGTGCGCTTATTTCGACACCGATGATCAAGATCTGGCGACAGCACAGCTGAAAAAAATCGACCATGTACTGACCAAAATTCGCGTACGTTCTGGGGACAGGCTATTGGATATTGGCTGCGGCTGGGGCTCGCTGGTGATACGTGCGGCAGAAAAATTTGGCGCGCAATGTACCGGCATCACACTCTCCAAAAATCAGTATGCGCTGGCAACCGAGCGTGTTCGTGCAGCAGGATTGTCGGACAAGATCAACATAAGACTGGAAGATTATCGTGATGTCAGCGGACGGTACGACCGGATCACCAGTGTCGGCATGTTCGAGCATGTGGGTTTGAAAAATCTGTCACTCTATTTCTCCACTATTCGCAAACTGCTGGATGAGAACGGTCTGGTGATGAATCACGGTATTACCACGACGGATGTCCTGGAGGGCCATGCTCGCTATGGTGCGGGCGATTTCATCAATAATTACGTATTTCCCCAAGGAGAGTTACCGCATATCGGTACGGTGCTTAAGGCCATGCAGGAAGGCGGCCTGGAAACACTGGATGTCGAAAATCTGCGCCGCCACTATGCGCGCACCTGCAGTTTGTGGGCAGAGAATTTCGAGCGTAATGCTGATCGCATACGTTCACTTGTCGATGAGCGACGCTATCGCATCTGGCGCGTTTATCTGGCAGGTTGTTCGCATGCGTTCCAGCATGACTGGATCAGCTTGTATCAGGTGGTGTGTGGCCGATCGGGGCGAGACGCCAGCGGACTCGAATGGTCAAGGCGCTACATGTATCCGTCTGCCTGATTCAGCCTTTTCTGGCACGAGACGCAAACACTTGCCTGAATTTCGTGACCTTTGGCGCCACCACAAATGCACAATAGGATTGCATAGGGTGGTTGAGAAAATAATTTTGATGATATTCCTCAGCGGGGTAGAAAACAGGCGCCTCCTGACATTCGGTGACGATTGGCGCATCCCATACCTGTGCCATTGCAGCGATAACTTCTCTGGCTATTGCCATCTGCTCTGCTGAATGCGTGTAAATCACGGAACGATACTGCGTACCCACATCATTGCCCTGACGATTGAGCGTGGTCGGATCATGGATAGTGAAAAATATCTCGAGGATATCGCGGTAGCTGACCACAGCGCTGTCAAAGTGTATGCGTATGACTTCTGCATGGCCGGTATTGCCTTCGCAGATTTGTTCATAAGTTGGATTGGGCATGCGGCCGCCACTGTAACCTGACTCTACCCGCTCTACGCCAATGAGTTGCTGGTACACGGCTTCCGTACACCAGAAGCAGCCACCGCCCAAAGTTGCCATCGCCGTTGTCATAGGGTTCTCCTGTTCATGAGCCGGTAAGACGGTGCTCACCGGCGGTAGCAGTCGCAGCAAATATCAGTTCCCTCGCCGCATGCAACGCGGGAAAAATAACGTTCGTCAATGTGTTCAGCGAAAAGATCTGGTCGCCTACGCACAGGGATCGGGCCTGGGGTGCCATGGCGCTCAGCAAATGATCTATCGTCAGTGACTGTAACTCACCCCGCTCGGATTTCAGCAGCAACAGCGCGCTGCCTGAAACTTCATCCACACAGCGCGGCTCAAAGTGACACCAGTCCGCCAGCAACAGCTGCAATGGTCGGGATTTCACCGTGTCGAACGAAAGACCATCATCATGGAGAACCAGCGAAACCGGCTGGCTGGTCAGTGCGACTCGAACGAGTTCTGGCGCAAGCGCCTCGAGAGGCAATAGCGAAGCACCCAGACGCAGGAGCGCGAAATACAGTATCAGCGCATCCGGATGCCCACGACCGACATAGGTCACGACATCACCGCGCTGCACATCCCATTCACCCTGCAGCCGGGCGCAGGCGCGCTCAATGCGAGACCAGAACCGGCGGTAGGTGATGACGCGATCGGGCAAGACGTAGGCTACCGCATCGGAGTGCGCCTGCGCCTGATGCTGGAGTAAAGCGAGCATGTGGGTGAAATTGTAAGCTAGAGGCTGCATTGTAAGTAAAAATCGGGATATTTTCTCCACGGAAAACTCGTTTTCCACTTTTTAGGCATAATCCGCTATCACTACCCCACTTAAGCTCATGAACCAACCTGCCATGGCGACCCAAGCCACCACTGCATCCCTGCCCGAATTCGATGAACGTCATTTCCGCAGTGCGCTATCGCAATTTGCGACTGGCGTGACCGTGATCACCACGCGTGATGAGCATGGTGGTTTCTTTGGCATGACTGCGAGCTCCTTCAATTCGGTATCGCTGAACCCGCCGCTGGTACTGTGGAGCTTGTCGGCACAGTCGCGCGGTGTGCGGCTATTTCAGGCTAATTCACATTATGTAATCAACGTCCTCGCCAGCGACCAGGCGCATCTGGCTGAACGTTTTGCCAGCAGGGTCGAAGATCGTTTTGAGGGCGTGGGCTTCGACTTGTCATCGACTGGTCTCCCGGTGCTGCATGGTGTCGCTGCTTGGTTCGAATGTCACAACCGCAGCCGACATGCTGAAGGGGATCATTTTATTTTGGTGGGTGAAGTCGAGCGCTGTGCTTATGAAAGCAAGCCTAGTCTGGTGTTTCATGGCAGCCGGTTTTCGCGAGTTGCCGAGATCGATGAAAGATGAGAACTACGCACTTGGAAAAATGAGCTTACGCGTCGCGGGGCTCCGTTGCTCCGACACCCTTCGAAAACATGAAACCACGGGATCCTGTCGAGAGGTATCGCGAGGAATTCATGCAGCCTACTGCAGACCTGCGGAACGACACTGACTTGCAAGGAAGAATCCCGCGTCTTTCATTGTGTCTGCGCTGGGTTTGAAATGATGGACATGACACTGTCTAGAGTAGCCGCTCCAGTACCCCCGCCGAATCAAACGCCGCACGCCGCAAACGATCATTGACGCCCTGCCAGCGTTCATCTTGCGGCGGCTGCTCGACCAAAATAAGTTCGCAAGCTTTCATATCCAACATGCGCAGCGTGGCGTACAGTGCATGTTCATACGCTTGAGGATCAGCGCTCAGCGGCAGACGTACTGCAGCTTCTGAATTCAGTGCGCCCTGCGTGTAGTACATGAGCGCACACCGCCGTCCTTGCGCGGACAGGCGCTGCATCAACGCAGGGAGCTGCCCCGTGGTGACCAGCGCTACGGGTGTGTCTGGCGCATAGTGCGCATCCAGACTGCCTGATACACGGGGCGCCGCGCGATCTGGCGTTGCAGGCATATCACCCAGTACCTCGGCGATCTGCGCGGCACTGATGCGGCCGGGTCGCAGCAGGACTGTGCCGTGAGTGCTCAAGCGAGAGAGATCAATGATCGTGGACTCAATACCGACCTCGCTCTGCCCGCCATCAAGGACACAAGCCAGTGGACTTTCACTGTCCGCACCCGGCATACCAAATTCATCGATCACATGCTGCGCAGTGGTCGGACTCACATGACCAAAACGATTGGCTGAGGGGCCTGCGATACCACCGTGCCCGTGTTTGAAAGCAGCGAGCAGTGCTTGCGCGACAGGATGTGATGGGCAACGCAAGCCTACCGAATCCTGACCGCCCGCCACCACCGCCGGTACATGAGAAGCACGCGAGAGAATCAGTGTCAGTGGCCCGGGCCAGAAAGCATCGATCAGTTGCTGGGCTTGCGTGGGAATTTCGCGTGCCCAGTGTTGAAGGTCAGCGTTGCGAGCGACATGCACAATCAGGGGATGATTGGCTGGCCGACCTTTCGCCGCAAAAATCGCGCGCACTGCATCAGGATTCTCTGCATCAGCGCCGAGTCCATATACGGTCTCAGTGGGAAATGCGACGAGCCTGCCCTCTTCAAGCAACGCTGCGGCCGCGAGTAGGCGTTCGGAATCAGGATACAGGTCAGGATTCATGGAGGATGAATCAGATCGGCAGACCAAGCAGCTTGCAGGCCGCTTGCAAACTCGCTTGCGCTTGCGCAAGTGTCGGCGCAACAAAACTCACATGACCCATCTTGCGTCCGGGCCGTGGATCATCCTTGCCATACAAGTGCAAATTAGCACCGGGCAGGGCCAGCAGCTGATCCCATGCAGGTTCGACTGCCGTGCGACTGCCATGGGCAAACCACAGATCACCGAGGATATTGAGCATGACTACAGGTGAGTGCTGACGCGGATCACCCAAGGGGAGTTGCGCCATGGCGCGCACCTGCTGCGCAAACTGACTGGTGATGCAGGCATCGATGGTGTAATGACCACTGTTATGGGGCCGAGGTGCCATTTCATTCACGACCAGTGTGCCATCCTCCAACACAAAAAACTCGATACAGAGTACACCCACATAATTCAACCGCCCGATGATTTCCAGTGTCGCTGCCTGCGCGCGTGCAGCGCAATCGGCCGTCACATTCGGGCCGGGCACCGTCGTGGTAAACAAGATGCCATCGCGGTGTACGTTTTCTGCAATCGGGTACACCACCGCATCACCATCAGCACCGCGCGCAGCAAGTACTGAGATTTCATACGCGAGCGGCAGCATTTTTTCCAGCACGCAGCCCACACCCTGCAGATTATCGAACGCTGCTTTTGCCTCGGTACGTGACGTAACTCTGACTTGTCCCTTGCCGTCATAACCCAGACGCGCTGTTTTCAGTATGCCTGGGAAGAGTGATTCATCAATGCTATCGATATCGGCCACACAGGTAATCGCGTGATGCGGTGCCGGCATCACACCTGACTTTTGTGCGCAGTCAGTAAAGAATTTTTTCTCAATCAATCGGTCCTGGGCAACCGATACACAATCCGCGCTCGGTGCGACAAAGCTATGTCCCGCCAGTGTGGCAAGACTTTGCGCAGGTACGTTTTCAAATTCTGTCGTTACAGCCACACACTGCTCGCCCAACTCGACGAGTGCCGCAGGATCGGTGTAGCTGGCGCACAGCAAATGGTCAGCGGCGTGACCGGCAGGGCAGTCGCTCGAAGGCTCAAGCACAGCGACTTTATAGCCCATCGCCTGTGCTGCATGCGCAAACATGCGTCCAAGCTGGCCACCACCCATCACACCCAGCCAGGTCGCGGGTGAGGCGTGCGGTTTGAAGGCGGCCGCAGACAGAGAAACTTTGTTCATTCAGGCAGTTTCATGGCCATGGCGGCCTTGGTTTGCTGTGCTCGGAAATGCAGCAGTTTTTCGGCGAGCGAGGCATCATCGGCTGACAGCATCGCGACCGCTGCCAGCGCTGCATTCGCCGCACCCGCTTCGCCAATCGCGAAAGTCGCTACCGGTATGCCTTTGGGCATCTGCACAATGGACAGCAATGAATCTTCGCCGCGCAGATATTTGGATGGTACCGGCACACCGAGCACAGGCACGATGGTTTGCGACGCAATCATGCCGGGCAGATGTGCAGCACCGCCGGCACCGGCGATGATGGCACGCAGACCACGCTCGCGTGCCGCCTTTGCATAGTCGAACATCTGATCTGGCATGCGGTGCGCGGACAATACCTGCGCTTCATGTTCGACACCAAATTCCTTGAGTATGGCGATGGCATGCTGCATCACATCCCAGTCGGATGACGAACCCATCACCACACCCACCAGCGGCTTGTTTGCTGTGCTCATGTCAATCCTTCAGATGATGACCGGTGAGGCGATACAAGGCCTCACGGTATTTCGCACCTGTTTTTTCAATCACATCAGCTGGTAATGCTGGCGCAGGCGCGGTCTTGTTCCAGTCTTTCAGTGTCTCGAGATAATCGCGTACGAATTGCTTGTCGAATGAAGGCGGTGATCCTCCCGGCGCATACGAATCTGCAGGCCAGAAACGTGAAGAGTCGGCAGTCAGCACTTCATCCATCAGATGCAGCACGCCATTTTCGTCCAGACCAAACTCGAATTTGGTATCCGCAATAATGATGCCACGTGTCGCTGCATAATCAGCAGCGGTCTGGTACAACTGTATGCTGATCTCGCGCATGTGTGCAGCCAG
>Ga0315907_10003566_pt1 | contig 18209 bp, 17 predicted proteins | sample LakEriMetagenome_3_FD_203525 | JGI IMG/M metagenome (GOLD analysis project Ga0315907, IMG submission 203525) | Freshwater fungal communities from buoy surface, Lake Erie, Ohio, United States - Buoy 12 MA123 | ecosystem: Environmental > Aquatic > Freshwater > Lake > Lake biofilm | place: USA... | reverse complement strand
TTCCATTAGGTCATTATCCTCATATGCGTCTTTTGCCGAAATATAAATTTCCAAATGTTCATCAGAACCAATTTTATCTGGATGTGATTTTTTAACAATGTCACGAAATATCTTTTTGATTTTACCTTTTGTTTCATCATCCAAAACCTCATCTTTTATTTTCGGATCTTTTTTTTTCGGTTCTTCGTTTTTGTTCTCATTAATTGGTGGGGGAGGTGGTGGTGGTTTTGGTTCCTCGGTTTTTCTTTTTTCGGCAACATCATTCATAAATGGTTGCCGATATTCTTCAACAACCTCCATTTTATATTCAAAATCTATCATCAAATAATTGTACTCTTGAATAAGTTTGTTCAGTTTTAATTTCTCTAATTTGTCGCTCATTTAATGATAAATATTTTTGGAAACTATTTATATTAAAATAATAGTTATGAAAATAGTAAAACATATATTCCACTTACTTCCAGTTGTTTTTTTGGGTGTTTGTTCCGTACTTTATCCATTTTGGATTAAAGATGGGTACTTGGATGAATTATATCCACTAATCGGTTCATTTGTCGCTATTTATGGTGGTTTTGTCGGATCACTTGTTTGGTACCTTAAATACATTAAAAATAACTGATGGAATATCTAGGGTTTGTGTTATTTGTTTTAGCAGGAGTGAGTGAAGCGGCGATGGATAAATTACAATTTCATTATGACTTATCCATATTCAAAAATCTAAAAAACCAACTTTTTTGGAATCCACAACTTTCCTGGAAAAATAAATATAAAGATAGTGACCCACTAAAAGGTGAGAAATTTTTCTTGTCAAAATCATTACTTGTTGGTTTTACAGATGCTTGGCATTTGTTCAAACTATTAAGAACCCTATTTATTTTTTCCGGAATCTATTTTTTGTTCACACATTGTATATCTCAAACCAATTGTCTTTTATATGTAATAATTGCCAGAATTATTTTTGGATTATCTTTTACTCTATTTTTTAGATTATTTGAGGATTGAACTATTTATAGTTAATGGATTTTTTTATCAAACAAAATAGTAATTTACCCATATTACTTATGGATGTGGTAAGAGACGGTAGAACTGACTCAGATAAGTTGTTTTATGATGAACTAGTAAACGCCAACATTAAATTCTCAATGAGAAGTGAAGATGACGGAATTCAAAAAATATTTATGAAACCTGCATATGTTACAGAAAAAATAAGAAACAACATTGATTCACCCAGAGAATATTATGTGTTTTATAAATGGTCCGGAAAGGACACAAGTAAGAAGGGTAGGTTTGTGGGTGAATTTTTTGCCGAACTTGAAACCGGTGATTTGATTGTACCAATCGGTGAAAATCTTTACATAAATATCATTTGACAAACCGAAAATTAATTCTATTTTTAAGTTAAAGGGAAATCAAAACTTAGTTTTTGAGCATAATAACCCAAATTTAAAATAGATTATATATGGTTCCACAAGAAGAAATTGAACGTTTCCTACACGGCGAGGACGACGAAAAATACATAGTAGCACTAGAGTACGACTACAAAACCGACAAAATTTTTAAGGTAATCCAAGATCCAATCAAAGGTAAACTTTTGAGAATGGATACATTTATTCCATTTGCCTGGGTTGGTGATTTACGTACCAAAAATTTCTATAAAGGTAATAAGGACTTCCAAAAGAAGGCAATGTCCGAGAACGGAATTATTATTGAAAAATTGGAACATCGCGGTGATGAACGATTAAAAACCGGACTTACATATATTGTTAAAACAACAAAATCATATTCAAACCTAGTAAACTTTTTTAAGGGTGGTGGACTTGACCCGTGGGGTAGGGATAACTCTGATTTTATTTCAATCCTTTCACCAGTTGAACAATACTTGATTCAAAGAAACAAAAGATTATTTAAGGGTTTTGATGAATATGATGAAATTCACCGGTTTGTATTTGATATTGAGACCACGGGTTTGGATCCAAAAACCAGTAAGATATTCCTTATTGGTATGAAGGACAACCGTGGATTTTTGAAACTTTTATCGGCCCAAAACGAAGAAGAAGAAAGAAAGATGATTGTGGAATTTTTTGACACAATTGATAAATTAAAACCATCCTTAATTGGTGGGTATAACTCCGCTTTCTTTGACTTCCCATTTATTTTAAAACGAGCTGAAATTTTAAAATTAAATATCAAAAAGATTAGTAAAACCCTTAATCCGGATTACTCTTTAAAACAAAAAGAAGGATTATTAAAGTTGGCAAATGAAATGGAACCCTACACGCAAACCCAAATGTGGGGGTATAACATTGTTGATATTGCGCATGCGGTAAGGAGAGCACAAGCAATTAACTCCGATATTAAAAGTTGGTCATTGAAATACATAACTAAATTTATTGAAGCCGAAAAAGAAAACCGGGTATATGTTGAGGGTGATAAAATCGGAAAAATTTATTTTGAGAATGATAACTATTGGATGAATAAAGAAAATGGGAACTACAAAAGGGTCGGCATTGATTTAAAAATAGATGAAATTTGTTCAAGGAGGGATGATGTATACAAAAAGATATCCGGATCTGAAATTATTGAACAATATCTTGACGATGACCTTTATGAAACGATGGTTGTGGATGAACAATTCAATCAAGCGAATTTCTTACTTTCAAAACTAGTACCAACAACATATGAGAGGTTATCCACGATGGGTACCGCCACTTTATGGAAAATGATTATGTGTGCGTGGTCATACAAACACAATTTGGCAATCCCAAGAAAATTACCAAAAAGAAAATTCACCGGAGGACTTTCAAGGTTACTACAGGTGGGTTACTCAAAAAACGTATTGAAACTTGACTACTCATCCCTATATCCTTCCATTCAGTTGGTTCACGACGTATTTCCAAAATGTGACGTAATGGGTGCCATGAAAAGTATGTTAAAGTACTTTCGTGATACACGTATAAAATATAAAAACTTAGCAAGTGAATTTAAAAAAACGGATCCGAAACTTTCTGTTTCATACGACAGGAAACAATTACCAATCAAAATCTTCATCAACGCATTCTTTGGGTCACTCTCGGCCCCACACGTATTTGCCTGGGGTGATATGGACATGGGAGAACAGATTACGTGTACCGGTAGGCAATATCTTAGACAGATGATTATGTATTTTATGAAACGAGGGTACATTCCCCTAGTTTTAGATACGGATGGTGTAAACTTTGAGACTCCTCAAGGTAGGGACACTTATACCTATATCGGAAAGGGACTTAATGGGTTGGTTGAAAAAGGAAAGGAGTATACTGGTGCTGAAGCGGATGTTGCGGAATATAACGACACATTTATGCGAAATGAGATGGGTCTAGATATTGATGGTGTGTGGCCAACAACTATTAATGTTGCAAGAAAAAACTACGCATTATTAACTGATAAGGGTAAAGTTAAACTTACCGGAAATACCATTAAGTCAAAAAAACTTCAAACATATGTTGCCGAGTTTTTGGATAAAGGACTTAGAATGTTACTTGACGGTAAGGGTGGTGAGTTTTTGGATTTCTATTATGAATATGTGGATAAGATATACAACAAACAAATACCATTAGCCAAAGTCGCCAGTAAAGCTAGAGTTAAACAATCTATTGAGGACTATAAGGTTCATATAACTAAAAGAACAAAAGCTGGGAATCTGATGTCCAGACAAGCACATATGGAGTTACTTATAAGGGAAGGTAAAAATCCAGGACTTGGTGATACCATTTATTATGTAAACAATGGTGTTAAAAAATCACAAGGTGATGTTCAGAAAAAAACTAAAAAAATTAAGGCAACAAAAGAAGAAGTGTTTTTGTATGAAACTAACAACGGTAAACCTTTCCCAATTGAATATGAAGATGAATTAATTTTGAATTGTTATTTAATTGATGAGAAGGAAATTGAGAGAAACCCGGATATGTTGGGTGAGTACAATGTTCCGCGTATTTTGGCTGCATTTAACAAACGAATTGAACCGTTATTAGTTGTATATAGTACGGACATCAGAAAGGATATTTTAATTGAGGACCCAAAAGATAGACCGATATTTACAAAATCTCAAACAGAATTAACTAGAGGTTATCCAAATAAAGAAAAAGATCAAGATACCTTAGATGAATTGTTGACACTTTCTGACATGGAACTTTCGTTTTGGAAAAAGGTGGGTATTGATCCGTATTATATGTATATTGATGATACCATTAATTTGGTTGATTCAGAAAGGGTTGAACATAACAAAAAGTTAATGGAAACACACAAGATTGATAACAAAATTGATGATGAAGAAATTTACGAATTTGATGAAGATGGTGATTTAATGAGTTTGGCTTTTGACTAAGAACCCTTCAAACCGTCAGATGATATTATATACCATATACCACCAACGTTTTTAAATTCAACTGACGCACCCTCACCGATTTCAATTTCATCAAACTCGTCGTCAATTTTACTGTCTGCTTTTATTAAAACATACGTAAGTGATTTTATGACTATATGGTCGGTTGTTTTTGAATCCAAAAACACCTCACAATAATCAACATCCCTAACCACCACAATAAATTCTCCGTTTGTGGTATAACTTTTATTTGTTACAACAACAGAATCCGAAGTTTTAATTTCGTGACCATTTATAATTCTAATTGAAGGCGTGTTTCTATATATTGCCATAATGAATTATATGATATTATATGGGCTATTAAATGGTCTAAATTTAAGAGCTTTATTCATATTTTCAGCCATAGTACCTTTGATTTCCCATTGTTTTTCAGGTCTCAATCTTTCAAGTCTGGTTTTTAATTCCTCCCACAACATGGCTTTTTCATCTTTGGCTTCAGATTGTAGTGTTTGATATTCAAGTGTTAATTCAGAATCTGGTGTTTTTAAGTTACCACTATACTTACCTCTAACTCTGGCTAAGGTTTCTTTACAATAAGCTGTAAACCATCTTCTAACCCAAGTTTGTGCTGGACTATTTAATTCATCCCATCTCGTTTCGTCAATAGGAACGTCTGATGGTAATCTAACAACATCTGGGTTTTTAGCCAAACAATCGTCACGGTCAAAGGTGTTATAGTACCAATACCACACTCTATATTGGTTTCTTTGTATGTTACCAAAATCAAACTTACCACCAGGTACGTTGTATAAATGTAGGGCTTTTTTACCTTCCGGAAGTGCAGTAACTCTATATGTTAAGTCACCGGTAATTAATCTCCTTTTCATTTGGATGTCAGCCATTCTAAGTAATATATCGGAAGCTGGCGTGATGAAATAATTTCCGGTAGTTCCCATTTGAGAAAATCCGGCACCACCACCAAGTCCGATACCACCGAACCCACCAAATCCACCCATAAATGGATCAAAATAAGCAGCATCTAATTCTGGTCTTGCAAACCATAAAAGTTCATTTATTTCTCTACCTGCTGGTATTTCATATATTTGTTGACCTGGAATTAAATCAACATAATCTTTTTCTAACACCCAATCACCACCAGCTTGTAAACCAACAATTTTTGAGTAAGCATACGTATATTGTGTTTCCCAGTCCAAACTTCTGGTTGTAAAAGCTCTCGTCAATGATTGTTCATCAAGGTTTAAACCATAAACTGAGGACCACTGAGATTCAATTAACCAATCATTAACGTGTTGTGAATAATCTTGAATTGAAAGTTCCAACAATGAATCCATCATTTCATCCTCTAACTCAACACCCCTTAGTGGTGCACCCAAAAGATTTCTAATTCTTTTATATAATTTTGATCTTTGTGGTTCTGTAATTATTGAAGTTGACATAAGATATATTTTTTTATAAATATCTTATTGTTTGAATTTTAGAATATCTAGTCTGGTTGTGTATTGGTCATTTACAAAACCCCAATTTACAACTTTCCAAAAGTTTGACACATATTTGTCCCTTTTATTTTTGTATTTTAAATAATATGCATGTTCCCAAACATCCAGTCCCAACAACGGATAACCCCTTTCTTTTTCTGAATTCATTAGTGGGTTATCTTGATTTGCGGTCGTTACAATCTTTAATCTATTTTTATCGGTTAGTATCAACCAAACCCAACCGGAACCAAATCTGGACTTTGCGGCTTCTTCAAACGTATCTTTAAATTTTTCAAACGAACCAAAAGTTTTTTCAATTTTTGTTTTGATTGGATCTTTAATTGTTTGTTTTTTGGGTGATAACATTTTCCAAAAAAGAGCGTGATTGAACGCACCACCACCATTATTTTTAATCGTTGTATTAAATTTTGATATATTTGTTACAATTTCCTCCAAATCCAAATCCTTCCCTTTTATTTTTTCAAGTTCCACATTTAGTTTTTCAACATAACCCTTGTAGTGTTTTGTATAATGTGTTTCCATTGTTTCTGGGTCAATAAAACTTTCAAGTGAATCATATTCATACGGTAATTTTTCAACACTGACTTGTTTTATTTCAGATATGATTTGTGAGTTATTAAATGATTCAATATTTAATGATTCCTCAAGTTTTGTTATTTGTTCGGAAAAACTTTTATAAATTTTTGGTAGTTCTTCTTTATGTGTTTTTTCAAACTTTTTCATCATTTGTCCAGCAATAGCATTTGCTTCGTCCTCGTTTTTTCCACCAATTTCCGGACCTTTTTTTCTTCCCAATACAGTCCTTTGATATTCGTGCACCCATTCGTGAACTAAGGATCTAAGAACATCTCGGTTTAGTCTATCTTTAACCAAAATTTTTAGATGATGTGTTGAGGTTCTACCACCAGTTGACATTTCACTTGTTCTCTTTTTCAAAAAATCAATAAATACATCTTTTTCCAATGGATATTTTATTTTTAAAAAAGATATAAACTCCTCAATTAATTTTTGTTCTTCTTTTGAAACGGTGTCGTGATAAGTTATTTTGACATTCATATAATATAAATATCACCTACTAGCAGAAATCCGATTGAGCATTTCTTCAATAACTGAAGCCTCGTCCATTAGATTGTCACCCATAACGGTTGATATTATTTTTTTCTTTCTTTCAAGGATGTCATAAATCATACCCTCAATTGAGTTTTGGAATAAAGGGTAATATACTGATGTTGATTTTTTTTGACCGATTCTATGTGAACGATCTTCAGCTTGAGCATGTTCTGCTGGAACAAATGAAAGGTCGTTCATAATAACAGCTTCGGCCGCCGTTAATGTGATTCCAGCCCCAGCGGCTTTTAAATTTCCAACAAACACTTTAATTTTGTCATTTGTTTGGAATTGGTCAACGGCTTGTTGACGGTGATTTTTGGAACAGGAGCCATCCAAATATACGGCACTTTTTCCAAAATGATTATAAATTTCTTGTAATGTGTCTGTAAAGTTTGTGAATATAATTACCTTTTTTTCTTGCTCAATTATATTTTCAGCCAACTCAATTGTTGATTTTACTTTTTCATTCGCAATAACCTTTCTTACTTTCATTAATTTACCAAACTGAATGGTAAGTGATGATGATTCCTCTTTGTTTGAATTAAACCAATCATAATATTCACCCATCATATCCTCATATTCTTTTGATTTTAAATTAAGATATACTGGAGTTATTATTTTTTCTGGCAAATCCAGTACTTCTTCTTTTAACCTTCTTAAAATATGTGATTGGGTTCTTTCTCTTAGTTCATCCAAGTTTGAGGCACCGGTGACATTCCAGACTTTTTTCTTTCCAACATTGAATTGAAATCCATTACAATATCTTTTTGCGTAAGCCATCCAATTGACCGATACCGGACATTCAACAAGTTTTAATAAGTTGAAATAGTTCATTGGTCTGGATGTCATTGGGGTTCCGGTTAATAACCAAACACGTTCAATTGATGATGCGATATCATTTACTATTTTGGTTCTTGCCGCCTGGGGGTTGGATATCATATGGGCTTCGTCCATAATAACCAAATCAAAATTGGCTTTTAATATTTCAGAATTTTCTTTGTTTTTTATGTCGTGGAAGTTTTTTAAAATATCATAATTTATGATTACAATATCGTACTCGGTTGAAAATTTCTTACCTTCCGAAATAAAAATTGATTTGTCGGAATATATCCTTATTTCTCTTTCCCAGTTTAGTTTTAATGATGCTGGACAGATTATAAGTATTTTTTTTGCCCCAGATTCTAACACCGCAACCACGGCTGACGCTGACTTACCTAGTCCCATGTCGTCCGCCAGAATATACTTTTTATTACCAACCAGTTTTTCAATTGCCACCTTTTGATGTTCCATTGGTGGTCTAGAAATATATTTGGAATAATCAACAACAACATTTTTAACTTCGTTGTCCTTTATAATGGCGGATTTTGGTATCCAGAAGTCATGTAAGGTTTCACCACTGAATATTTTTCCCCAAATATGATACGACTTATCTTTTTCAACCAACAACTTCTCAACATATATTTCTGATGGTTCTTTTGTGTACATTTTATCTTCCATCATTTTTTTTCCAAAATAGGAATCCAATTTAACCCATTTTTTGGCAACCTTGGGATTTCTACCGTGGAAATTAATTATATACTCAGCTTGTGATCTTGTTGGTGTGAATGACTTACTATTTTGTTTTTTGTTTTTTAACGCTAGGATATAGTTGTTTGACCCAATATATTCATCAAGTAATTGGAGGGCTCGTGTCTCTGGAGTTTTTGAAATTAATTCTTCCATTAATTAAAAATTAAAATAATCAATTTTGTTTTAAAATCAACTTTTAATTAACTTGGATATATTTATAATAAAAAATAAATTTAAAAAAATTATAAAATGAAAAAAATAATTAGATTAACGGAATCAGATCTTACAAGAATTGTAAGACGAGTTATTAGAGAATCTGAGGAGGAATCTTGGACTGATGAAGATCAATCTGAGTGGGACGACATTAGATCAAAAGGGCCATACTTAAAGGATTTTGACAATGATATTTCAAAATGGGAACCAGAATTTGAAAAATGGAAAAACAATCCAAGATACAAAGAATTAGGTGATAAAATGTCTAGAACTAAACATAAAAATTCATCACTAGACACTACACCAGAATTTGGTTCTTGGTCGGATGAAGAAGAAATGGAATATCAAGATATCAGATCTAAAGGTCCATATTTAAAAGATTTTGATAATGACGTTTCAAAATGGGAACCTGAATTCGCAAAATGGCGTAACAACCCAAGAAATAAAGAACTTAGTGATAAAAGGGTTAAAAGAGATAGAAGTAAGTTTAAATAAAAAAAATAAAATGGTTATATTCCCCTCCCTAAAAGAGGGGTTTTTTGTTTTATAGATATTTATTAGTATGACACAAAATAGAGTACCTATTACGAGGTTAAATAAGTTTTTTTCTGCTGCGGACTACGAACTTGAGATCTCGCTTGGGTCCGAATGGATGTACGGAGACATGAACTTTACCGTTGTTTTATATAGAGTGGACAGACAACGCACAAATAATGATGATGTTTATGGTGAGGCCCTTTCTTCCGGAATTCAATTTATGGCTCCGATTGAGGTTAAAGGGTTGGTTAGGATTGACACACCAACAAATACGGATTACGGTTCCTCAAGAGTTTCACAAATAGAACCGGGTAATATGACATTTAGTGTTTACCAATCACATTTAGATCAATTGGCTATTGAAATTTCATTAGGTGATTATTTGGCCTATTACGAAACCGAAGATAGAGTTAGGTATTATAGTGTAGTAAATGACGGAAGGGTTAACTCCGATATGAAACACACTTATGGTGGTTATAAAAAATATTATAGGACAATAATTGCGGCTCCTGTAACAAATGATGAATTTAACGGAATATAATGGCTTTCCCAAAAAAGATTAAAAAACATTTACCTTTGGTTCCAAAAAAGTTTGGTACGGAGAGGCGTATGGAATTAATTGAAGATGTGACAGATAATGGCACGTATTTACCGAAGGGTGTTTTACATGCTGATTTGGATAAAGGTGTTTTGGATTTTGTCAAAGAAAGATTAAAACTAGTTGTGGACGGAAAAACAGTACCGACAGTTGATAAAATCATTACAACACAAAGTTGGTCACAATTTACTGAAACATGGAAATTTCAAGATTTGGATAAAAATGTTTCATTACCTTTTATAATTACCGTTAGACAACCTGAAGTTATATATGGAAAATTTCAAGGAGGTGCCGCAAATATTCCGGAACGTTTAAGGTTTTTTTATTATTCAGTTCCAACTTGGGATGGTGATAGGAAAGGTGTTGATGTGTATAAAATACCTCAACCCGTACCGGTTGATATCACTTACAATGTTAAAATATTTTGTAATAGAATGCGTGAACTTAATGAGTTTAATAAAATTATGATGCAAACGTTTACATCAAAACAAGCGTACACTCAGATTAAGGGTCACTATATGCCGATGAAATTGGCGGATCCAACTGATGAATCCGTTAAAGAAATTGAAAAAAGAAAATATTATATTCAAAATTATAAAATAACTCTGATGGGTTTTTTATTGGATGAAGCCGAGTTTCAAGTCTCACCCGGTATAACTAGACAAGTTACAATGTTTGAAGTTGATCCATTAAACAAATCAAGAAAGGTAAACATTCAACCACCACGACCAGATACGTTTGACTTGAATTTATTATTTGTGTCCGGTAATACACAACTTAGTGAAGTTTTTAGGTATACTGCCGATATTAAAATTCAAAACACAACAAATGTTGATACTTATTCTGTTTTTATAAATGGAAATTTTGTTGGTTCGGATTTGGAAATAATTCAGATTAATGATGGTGATACCCTAGTCGTTGGGGTAACCAAAACAAATCCATTAGAAGAATCTACCATTAATACAATTGCACATTTAGTGACCTAATTTTTACTCTCCGTAAATATCTTTTTCTTTTTGACAATTTTTCAATATAAGTGATTCCAAAAACTTATATATTTTCAAACCTTTTTCTTCACAATATTTTTTGAGAACTTCGTGAGTTTCTTCTGATATTTTAAGATTTTTAATTTTTTTCATTGTTTTAATGGTTTTTAAAAAGGAAGAAAAAAATCTACCTTTTTTCTACCCTATCTTAAATAATTATGAGTCAGCGGTGTTTTTTGCAAAATTTCAATGTATTTATATTAAAATAAATGTTTAAATTATAATTAATAATGGCATCAACTAACAAAGTATTTGTATCTCCAGGTGTTTATACATCTGAAAGAGATTTAACTTTTGTGGCTCAAAGTGTCGGTGTTACAACTCTAGGACTTGTAGGTGAAACTTTACAAGGTCCGGCGTTTGAACCAATCTTTATCACAAATTATGATGAGTTTCAAGTTTATTTCGGTGGAACAAGCCCCGAAAAATTTGTTAATACTCAAATCCCAAAATATGAGGCGGCATATATTGCAAAATCATATTTAACTCAATCTAACCAATTATTTGTAACCAGAATCTTAGGATTGTCTGGTTATGACGCGGGACCATCTTGGTCAATAACAACAATTGCAAATCCGGACCCGTCAACTGTAAGTGCGACAGGTATTACTGGTTCTCAAACTTTAACTTTTACAGGTACTACTGGTACGAGTTCAAATGTTGTGTTTACTGGTTTACCCGCATTACTTAATGATTTGTTTTATAATACTTACACCACTTTTGAAGGTGGTACTTCATCATTAAACGCCGATTTACAATCTTTTGTTTCAACACAAATTAATAATTTTGCAACGATAGGTTCCGGAGCAACTGGTGGTAACGCATTATTCTGGGGCCCTGTGAGTTCATCAACATTTAATTCAGTTACTGGTGTAACCGTATTTTCAAATGCGGTATCTGCAACAACAAATGTACTAGGTGTTGACTCTTTAATACTTGAAAATTCAACATTGTCAAGTGAAGTAAACGATGCTTGGTATTATGCTTTGTTTGATTATACAAAAGTAGCTAGTGTTGGTTCATATTATGGTTATGGATTTGGTGTTGCTTTAAGTAATATTGGAACTGGTACTACAGTGACTGAATTTACTGGTACTTGTACAGTTTATGGTACACAATACACATCTGACCCATACAGCGATTTCGATGATATGGTAGTTGCTACTTTAAGATCAAGAGGTATTACGACATATTCATCAACACAACACGGACCAAGATACGAAGTATCGGCAACATCTGACGCTTCAATGGTATGTGCTGGTTCTTATTCCGGTATTTCAAAAAATCCATTCGGTACGTTTGTAATTAGTGGGACAACATTTGACAACGACACATTTAGTTTTGAAACATCAATGGACTCGGCAAGTACAAATTATTTATCAAAAGTATTTGGTAGAAGTAATTTTGGTAAAGATAGAACTGAAGTTCCTTTATTTGTTGAGGAAGCTTACTCAAGTTTATTATTAAATGGTTATAGAGACGGTAAGGTTAGAGGTTTATATTGTGACTTCATTGAACTTGATAGTGCCGAATCATTAAATACAGATTCAATCGGATTCTATTTGGAACAATACCAAACACCGGAAACTCCATTTGTGGTTTCAGAATTAAGAGGTAATAAAGTTTACAAATTATTTAAGTTTGTATTGATTTCTGATGGTAATGCGGCAAATAGACTTGTTAAATTATCTATTGGAAATATTTCATTTGCTAATGGTACGTTTGATGTTTTTGTTAGAGATTTTTATGACAATGATCAAAATGTAAGAGTTATTGAAAGCTTCACAAATTGTTCATTAGATCCAAACTTAAATAATTACGTGGCAAACAAAATTGGTACTTCAAATGGTGAATACCAAGTTAAGTCAAAATACATTATGTTGGAGATGAGTGACGAGGCACCAACCGATGCTTTACCTTGTGGATTTGAAGGATATGTTATGAGAGAATATGCGAACGCAAAATCACCATACATTATTTACAAAACAAAATACTTACAACCAGGTGACGTTATTTACAACCCTCCTTTTGGTTCAACAAATGGTGGTGACAATCCAGTTATCTCAAATGGTGAAAATCCAAGAAGGGCTTATTTGGGTATTTCAAATATTAGTGGAGTTGATTATGATTTCTTTGATTACAAAGGGAAAATAGTCCCACCTAATTTAGGTACTGACACAACCGGCCCACAATGGGGTTATTTAACACAAGGATTCCACATGGATGTAAACGCAAGTGCTGTCACAATTCCAAATAGATATGTAACTTCTGGAAATCCAGCATTTGAAGTAGGTGTATCATCATTTAATACAGAACCAGAAGATTCTGACAATGCTTACTACAGATTAAACACAAGAAAATTCACAGTATATGCCTACGGTGGTTTTGATGGTTGGGATATCTATAGAGAAAATAGAACAAATGGTGATCAGTTCGCTTTAGGTCAATCTGGTTATAAATTTGGTGCTGAAGCATCCATCACTTATCCTACCGCATCTGGTTGGGGTTCATTTAAACAAATTAGTGGTCCAAACCAAGAAAATTGGGCAAATACAGATTACTACGCTTATTTGTGGGGGCAACAAACTTTTGCTAACCCAGAAGCAACAAACATCAATGTGTTTACAACACCAGGAATTGATTATGTAAATAACTCAAACCTTGTTGAACTTGCAATTGATATGGTTGAAACTGATAGAGCTGACTCAATTTACATCTGTACAACTCCTGACTTCAATATGTTCTTACCGACATATAGTGATGTGACTGAAGGTTTAATTTACCCTCAAGAGGTGGTTGACAATTTGGATAATACTGGAATTGATTCAAACTATACTGCAACTTACTATCCGTGGGTACTAACAAGAGATAGTGTAAATAATACTCAAATTTATTTACCACCAACTGCTGAGGTAACTAAAAACTTGGCATTGACTGATAACATCGCGTTCCCTTGGTTTGCATCTGCTGGTTATACTCGTGGTATTGTTAACGCAATTAAAGCACGTAGAAAGTTAACTCAAGACGATAGAGATACACTTTATAAGGGTAGAATTAATCCAATTGCAACGTTCTCAGATGTGGGTACTGTAATTTGGGGTAACAAAACTCTACAAATTAGAGAATCTGCTCTTGACAGAATTAATGTTAGAAGATTGTTGTTACAGGCTCGTAAATTGATATCTGCTGTTGCTGTTAGATTGTTGTTTGAACAAAATGATGATAAGGTTAGACAAGACTTCCTAGACTCAGTGAACCCAATTTTGGATTCAATCAGAAGAGATAGAGGTTTGATTGACTTTAGAGTTACAGTATCTAACACTCCAGAGGATTTAGACTCAAACACATTGACGGGGAAGGTGTACCTAAAACCGACAAAAGCACTCGAGATGATAGATATTGAGTTCGTAATTACACCAACTGGTGCTTCTTTTGAGAACATTTAATTCAAAAAAAAGAAAAAAAATAAATGGAAGGGGAGTAATTTACTCCCCTTTTGTATATTTATAAATAAAAAAGTATGGAAATCTCAAAAAAAATTATTGTTGAGTCACTTAACTTAGATGATAAAAATAACAAAACTTTTTCATCTAAAAAACAAAATGTCATTTTGAGTGAATCACAATTGGAAAATTTATTAAAAAAACTAAAAAAAGATGAACATAAAAAAACACGTTCTTAACGAAATTAAAAAAAGAAACCAAACCATTAAAGAAGGTATGACTGAGGAAGGTACTCCGGACTCAAAATATTATGCTTTTGATTGGGACGATAACATTTGTTATATGCCAACCAAAATAATGGTTTTGACTGAAAATGAAGAAGAAGTAGGTATGTCAACTGAGGAGTTTGCTGAACATAGACATCAGATTGGCGTTGAACCTTTTTCATTTAAAGGGACGACAGTTGTGGATTATGCGCCAAGCCCTTTTAGAAACTTCAAAGAGGAAGGTAATAAGAGATTCATCATTGACTCAATGATTGCAAGCCCTGGACCATCCTGGAATGATTTTGTGGAGTGTATTAATGGTGGTTCCATCTTTGCGATTATAACCGCTAGAGGACATAATCCAGAAACATTAAAAGAAGCGACATACAACTTTATTATTTCAAATCACAACGGAATTAATAAAAACACATTAGTGGAAAATCTAAAAAAATATAGACACTTCGCTGATGATACCGTAAAGGAAAATATTAATTTAAAAGTATCTGATAAGGAGTTGATTGATGAATATTTAGATATGTGTAGATTCCATCCGGTAACTTTTGGTGAAGGTAGTGCTGCAAATCCAGAAGAAGGAAAAATAAAAGCACTTAGATCATTTATTAATTATTGTAAAGATTTGGCTCAAGAAATTGGAAAAAAAGCAATGTTTAAGAATGATGTTGAGAATCACGAAATAATCCCTTTTATTGGTTTTTCAGACGACGACCCAAGAAATATTGAAAAAATGAAAGAATTTTTATCAAGTGAATATGAAAAAAGTCCTGTAAGAACTTATTTAACTAAAGGAGGAGAGAAAAAAGAAGTTTAATATTATTTATTAGTTAATTTATATATAAAGGATAATTTTAAAATAATTGAAAGTAAATAGAAAAAAGTTTTAAGATTAAATAAAACTCATTTTAAATAATAAATTTCCACAATCATAAATTTTTCTAATTCCCCTTTCTTCCATAATTTCGGATTCACTTTTATTTTTATCAAAACCCAAACTCACCAACACATCTTTCCTATATTTAAATCTGGATTCCCTTTTCTTACTAACAATATAATAATAATTAGGAACGGTTTCCTTAACGAAGGAGAACCCCAATTTTTTATATAGGTTACCATCACTCCATCTTTTATCTGCGTAGCTTATTATTTCTTTTGGTGATTGATCCGAAATAAATTTCTTGAGTAGTTTAGAAGCTCCACCAACAACAATATGGTTTAATTTATTACAGAACCGGAGTAACTCATATTCATCGTTTTTACTTTGTTTGAATCCAAGGTTTAGCCGTTTTTTACCAAAAGTCATAATGGATACCAATTCTGAATTATAATAAAGACCCAAGTTAAACTTACTACCAACGGGGCCTTGTATGTGATTTTCAATTAAAAATTGAGTTTTTGTTTTTGTGTCAACGTATTTTATTTCACATTTTCTTGCAAAAATACGTGTTTGAGTTAATCCCAACAATGTTTTAAGTCTACTTTTTACGATAGACGAGTTATATGTCCACTCATCTTCAAAGATATGTACCAACCTTATATTTAATTTATTACAATCCTTAGTTTTATTATAATGGTAATTATTTTCTATAAATTTATCGGAATGCCAAAATAATCCATTAAATTCAATGGCCAAACTATAATCTGGAATAAAAATATCTAACTCTTGACCTTTAAGTAAGGTTCTGTCACCCTTAATGTATTTAATATTTAATTCACCTAAGAATTCACAAATTTGTTTTTCTTTTAATGATTTTAATTCGTTTAACGGGTTATCCATTAAAACAATTTTTCTTTTTATAAAATCAACAGTACTTAAACTGGTATTTTTTCTAACTCTTTTACGTCTAACGTTTGGTAATTTCAGAGGGGACGACACACCATATTTTATAAGATTTGTATTTTTTATTTTTTCTTTTGTTGAATCAAGTTTTGCGATATGATTTACATTATGTTTTTCTATTGTTTTTGTTTTAATATAATCTTTATCTTTAAAAAGATTGTCTACACCGTATTTTTCTAAATGAGTTTTTTTTATTTTATTTTTAATCTCATCAGAACAAATTGGAGCGTTACCTCCATATTTTTCATTATTGGTGTTTTTAATTTTTGTTTTTTGAATTTCATTTTTGTTGGAACATACTTTTGAACAATATACCCCATAACCTTCTTTTAAAGATCTTTTAAATTTTAGTTGAATATTACAGGTCGGACATACTGGTTTGTTTGGTTCTTCATTAATAAAATGCCAGATTTTTTGTATGAAAGGTAAGTCGTTTAATTCGTCGTTGCTGTAATCAATAATTTCAAAATATATATCTGGATAATTTTTTTTTAAAAAGGACTCTTTAGTTTTGATACCGTTTTTATTATTTTCTATAAAAAAATTAATTAAATCCATTTTTTTTTACTTTACAATATATTTATGAGTAATGTGAATTGTATAATTTACAAATATAAACATAAATATTTAAAAAAACAAGAAAATGGCGGATTTATTAATGAAAATGCCCATACAATACGAACCGAAAAGAAAAAATAGGTTTATATTGAGTTTTGATTCTTCTTTAGGTATCAATTCGTGGTACGTAGAAAGTGCAAGTAGACCAAAAATTACAATAGGATCAAAAGAGATTAAGTTCTTAAACACTGAAACTTATGTTGCTGGTCAATTTAAATGGGACCCAATTACAGTGAAATTAAGAGATCCAATCGGACCATCAGCGGCACAAGCTGTTATGGAATGGGTTCGTTTACACGCCGAATCTGTAACTGGACGTATGGGTTATGCTGCGGGTTACAAAAAGAATGTTGATCTTGAAATGTTGGACCCAACAGGTGTTGCTGTTGAAAAATGGATTTTAGTTGGTTGTCAGATAACTTCTGCTGGATTTGGTGACTTAGGTTACACTGGTGATGATTTGGCCAATATTGATATGACAATTCAACCAGATAGATGTATTTTAGTTTACTAAGATAGTTTTTTTCATATGTTATAATTTAACCCACCTCATTGGTGGGTTTTTTGTTTACATTAATTATGTTGGTATTATTTTTTAAACAAAAAGTATTATGGAAGATGAAGTAAAATATGGACAAGATAATTTTTCGCTACCTCACGACGTTATAAGTTTACCTTCAAAGGGTATTTTTTATAAAACAAAAAAAGAAGCCGTTAAGGTTGGGTATTTAACCGCCAATGATGAAAACATATTAATGGCACCAAACGTTAGTAGAGATGGAATAATTTTTTCATTATTGAGACAAAAAATATATGAACCTGGATTTTTAATTGATGAAATGATTGATACGGACGTACAAGCCGTTTTGATTTTTTTAAGAAACACCGCGTTTGGACCTGAATATAATTTTACAATCACAGATCCGGCAACCGGTAAAAAGTTTGATGCGACATTATTATTAGATGAAATTAACTACCTTCAACCAAAACATACACCAGATGAAAATGGTTATTTTAGTTTGAAACTACCTAAAAGTAATACGGATGTAAAATTAAAACTATTAAATATTGGTGAAC
>Ga0315907_10003565_pt1 | contig 18211 bp, 13 predicted proteins | sample LakEriMetagenome_3_FD_203525 | JGI IMG/M metagenome (GOLD analysis project Ga0315907, IMG submission 203525) | Freshwater fungal communities from buoy surface, Lake Erie, Ohio, United States - Buoy 12 MA123 | ecosystem: Environmental > Aquatic > Freshwater > Lake > Lake biofilm | place: USA... | reverse complement strand
CTACTGCTGACGCAACAGTTCCAGCCACCACCAAATATTGGCCGAATAGAACCACCATCGCAGGCAATGCAATAGGTGTCGCGATAAGCGCTCCACCTGTTGCAGCCAATCCAAGACCAATATTTCTCAATACCTTAAAAAACTTTGGTGTTGGTGCGTTAAATCTTGCTACTATTCCCATAACTCAAAGATTATTGAACATCAATAATGCGTAAAGCATTGTAAGATCCATTTTTCAATGAGTATTGAACACCATTTACCAATTGGAAAAACTCAATTTTCAAAAGATAAATCTTTGTTCCTGTACCAGCTGGAACAGCAGTCGGTGTTAATGTTACCGCTGTCGATGGAGCATTTACAGCTAAGTTTAAAACGTTGGTCATTTTAAAATCAACAACACCAGTTGCGAAATTCAAATTCGCATAACCACCAGTCAAACTCATATGAGTTGCGCCTGCAGGAAAAACAACATCAGTTGCTGGTACTAAACCTGCAATTGTAATTACACCTGTTGCTGGCACTAAAGTGTAAGGTTTGTAAAGCATACTTGCTAAAAGTGCATTTGAGTTAAACTCAAAACCTTTTAACAATGCTTTCGCAGTTGTATTACCGATTCCGACTCCAACATTTCTCGCTCCACGAATACTTGTTAAGTCCAAATTTTTAATTTTTGACATTAATTGAGTTACTCTTGTAATCAATTTTTTGTCTGCAGCATTTGCAGTTATATTTCGTAAAGAATCACGAAATAACTTTCCAGAAGTTGCAATGCTTCCAAATTCAGAACCGTTTTCACGTGTTCTTGCAAAAGTTGGATCATTCTTGATGCGGTCTCCATCAAGTGAAGTTTTCATCTTCGCCATGTGTCCATCTTTGGATTGATAAAAGGTAACATTATCCAATGTTCCTTTTATCTTTAAAAGTCCAGTTTGCCTAGCCATTTTTTATATTTTTAAAATTCAAAGAATTGAGACCTTCTCAACCCTATTCAAAATCTTTATCGCGAATCAAAATTTCGAATCTGAATCAAAAATAGAATGGCAAAATCCACTCTCAAAGTGGTGTATTCCGATTCATAATCTTTGTATAGAATTATGCCGTTTTGTTAGATTAATACCACCTCAAAAGGTCTTATTTTTGTATTATTAGTGATAAGAGATAGACGTTTTTAGCCATTTTAAGTGTATGAACTGAATAGCTAAAGCGTAGTTAAAGTATCACTGAAGTTAAATTGAGTAAAATAACATCAAAACAAATGATAACTTCTATGAAAAGAATCGTTATTTACACCAAAGATATAATGGCCATTACTGGAAAAAGCGAGCGCTATTCCAGAATAATTTTAAATAAAATAAGAAAACAACTTAAGAAAAAAGAACACCAATTAATCACTCTAAAAGAGTTCTCAGATTATATAGGAATCCCAGTTGAAGATATTGAGAATACCTTAAAAGATACTCATTAAATTTGTTTGATTTTACTTTGATTTTATGTACTTTTAGTATCGTGAAAACGTTCTTTAAAATACATCAATTTCAGTTGAAATATATGACAGCTATACAGCCAACAAGAAAATAGGCTCGTATAACATTCTGAATATCAGGCTTAAAAAATGGAGGTTCTAACCCCTCCGACTCCACTAAATTAAAGCGTAATTTACTCATTTAAAGTTAATTACGCTTTTTTTTTATTTCTTTGATTAAACCATAATTACTCCACAACGGACTTGAATAATAAAATAAACTTTATTTTCTTGATAAAGAAATCGTTATTAAATAAGATTGAATTTACTCTCTTACTTTTGCTTTGAATCTTATCTTTTTTTTTATATCTTTAATTTATAAAGGAAGTAGAACATTTCAAACAAATAGAAGTGTGACCTTGGAAAACATTAGATGAACTGCTTGACAATTTTAATCTACTAGTTCAAAAATTGTTTGAGCGATAAAAAAAATGAGTTAAAATTTGACCATTGGGTAGATAAAATTCAAACATTTTCTGCCGTTAAACAAGCAATCAATGAATACTTGTTTGAATCTTTACCATACCCCACTTCTAACGAAGGTCATATCGTTGTTAAAATAGAGTTTTTGTTTAACTACTATTAAAAATAGATATGCAGATTTCGGGAAGGTGGTGCAGTTGTTAAAGAGAATTTGATATGACAAGAGAAGAAGCAATAAAATACATCTATGCAGATGGTAGATTTAGGGTAGATTTCCCTAATCTATCAGCATTAAGTAATGATATAAAAAACGATAAGAGTTTTTTTTTAAAAGCTGCATCAATTAATGGATTAAGCATTGAATATGCTTCTAAAGAGCTTTTAAACGATAGAGAATTTATTTTATCCGCCGTATCAAAAGATGGCCGCTGTTTTAAATTTGCAGCAAGTAATTTGAGAGCAGATAGAGAGATTACATTAGTAGCTGTTTCTAATTATGGTAGAAGTCTTGAATTTGCTTCTGACGAACTAAAAAATGATAAAACTATTGTTAAAGCTGCCATTTCGAATTCAGGTTACAGTCTTAAATACGCGTCGAATATTCTTAATAATAATAAAGAAATTGTTTTAGCAGCGGTTTCTAAGCGTGAGAGATTTAGTCCACTAACATCAATGTCTATCGATCTAAAGAACGATAAGCAATTTGTATTGTCCATTGTTGCTATTATGGGAAGATGTCTTGAAGATGTCTCTGAAAAATTAAAAAATGATAGAGATGTTGTGTTGGTAGCAGTTTCTAATTTTGGATTTGCTTTAAGAATTACATCTGACGAACTAAAAAATGATAAGGAAGTTGTTTTGGCTGCAGTTTCAAATTACGGTGGAAGTCTTGAATTTGCCTCTTACATTTTGAGAAATGATAAAGAAGTAGTTATGGCAGCTATTACCAACGATGAAAAAAGTCTTGAATTTGCCTCACAAGATTTAAAAAATGACAAGGAGATAATATCAGCGGTAAGCCCCAAAATTAGAGAAAAAATAAAATGTGCATCTAAAGAATTTATAATAAATGAAATTTCAAGAAATTACATCAACTACCGTCTGATTTCTGACGAGTTAAAAAATGACAGAGATGTTATTTTTGCAATGGTTTCTGCAAATGGTCGAAGTCTTGAATATGTTTCTAATAATTTTAAAAATAATAAAGAAATTGTTTTAGCAGCAGTTACAAACGACGGAAACAGTCTTCAATTTGTTTCTGATAATTTTAAAAATAATAAAGAAATTGTTTTAGCAGCTGTCCGAAACAACGGAAGCTGTCTTCAATATGCTTCTGACAATTTTAAAAATAATAAAGAGGTCGTTTTAGCTGCGATAAACAATCAAAGTAGTGTTTTTTACAATATATCAAATGAACTTAAAAAAGATAAGGAGGTTGTTTTATTAGCAATAACAAAAGATATTAAAAATTTGAGTTATGCATCCGATGAACTAAAACGTAATGACAAAGAAATTGCACTAATATGTATTTTAGGAAATTATTTTGGACTTAATTCTGTGTCGGAACAATTAAAAAGTGATAAAGATGTTGTAACAGAAGCTGTCAAAAGATGCGGTAAAGACCTTGAATTTGCATCAGTAGAATTAAGAAACAACAAAGACATAGTTTTAAAAGCTGTTTCAGAAAATGGATTGAGCCTTGAATTTGCATCTTACGAATTGAAAGACAATAAAACAATTGTCTTGACTGCTGTGACAGAAAATGGATTAAGTCTTGAATTTGCGTCGGAAAAAATTAGAAATGATAAAGAGATTATTTTAGCAGCGGTTACTAATAATGGATTAAGTCTTAAATTCTATTTTCAGAAATTATCAGAAACCAATCACCTAAGAACTTTCATTAATAAAATTCTTCCTTCAACTAAAAATCAAAAAAATGATTCTGAATGGTATAATAAAAGAGAGATAGTTTTAGCCGCTGTTTCTAATAATGGATTAAGTCTTGAATTTGCGCCAAACGATTTTAAAAATGATAAAAAAATTGTATTAACTGCAGTTTCAAATAATGCATACAGTCTCAATTATGCTAGTAAAACATTAAAAAACGATAAAGATTTGATTTTAGCAGCGGTATCTAATAATCCATGGTACTTTGAATTAGTCTCGTTTGAAATTAAAAATGATAAATATTTCGTAATCGCATTGGTGTCTATAAAAGGTTGGTGTCTTAAATTTGCATCAAATCAATTAAAAAACGATAAAGATGTAGTTCTTGCTGCAGTTTCAAAAGATGGAGAAAGTCTCCAATTTGCTTCATCTTGGCTTCAAAGTGATGAAGAAGTTGTATTAGCAGCAGTTTCAAATGATTATTTTAGTTTTTTATATGCGGATGATAGTCTCAAAAGTGATAAAGAATTTGTTTTAAAAATCATTTCAAAACACGGCAAATGCCTTCAATTTGTTTCAAATGAATTAAAAAATGATTCAGATGTTGTACTTACAGCAGTAAAAAATTTTGGTCTAAGTCTTGAATACGCATCAGAAAGATTAAAAAATGATAAAGAAGTAGTCTTAGCTGCGATTTCAAATAATGGATTAAGTCTTGAATTTGGAGCGACCGCATTAAAAGGTGATGAAAAGTTTATTGAAGATGCCGTTTCAATTCAACCAAATTGTCTAAAGTTTGCGAATTGGCCTGTAAAAATGTTATTTCTTGCAAAGAATGGCTTAAATCTTAAATACATAAATTACAAACAAATCGGCATATACAAACAATCAGGTAAACAACAAATAGAAACCCTATTGATTGCGGTTTCTAATAATGGTCTAAGTTTAGAATTTGGTGACGATTTTATTAGAAGACAAAAACAGATTGTCAAAGCAGCTGTTTCAAACAATGGTTTAAGTCTTGCTTTTGCCTCTGAAAATTTAAAAAATGATAAAGAAATCGTTTTAGCAGCAGTTTCGAGTAATGGATTAAGTCTCGAATTCGCTTCTGATGAATTGAAAAATGATAAAGATGTTGTATTAACTGCAATTTCAAACAATAATTCAAGTATAAAATTTGCTTCAAGAAAATTAAAGGATGAGAAAGAAGTCATTTTAAAAGCCGTTTTGAAAGCTGGAAAAAATTTAGTCTATGCCTCTGAAAGATTAAAAAATGATCAGGAAATAGTTTTATCAGCAATTGCTAACGAAGGGAAGAGTCTTTATTTCGCTTCCAAAGACTTAAAAAATGATAAGCAATTTATTATTGAAGCAATTAAAACCAATAAAGACTCTATTGCGTTTGTAGATGAAAAATGGAAAAATGATAAAGATATTTTGGATTTAAATTCAAGAACAGTTACTAATCTTCCATTAGTTCAATCTAAAGCCAATGATAATAAATCTAAAAATAAAATTGCTCTGAGGGACAACAAACCTGACGGAACCGAATATGCTAACAAGCTCAAAAGAAGTGCAATTTCGGCTTTTAATAAAGAAGATTTTTACGGTGCTGTATATTATCTTAATCAACTTTTAGAAATTTTTAAAGATGATTTGATTCTTCTGAAAAAAAGGGGTGTATCATATCTTAAGTTGAAGCGTTATAGTAGGGCAAAGCGCGATTTTAGTGAAATACTGAAAGTAAATCCTACTGATTCTGAAATCTTTTTGCATATGGGTATTCTACAAATGGAATTAATGGACTTCCAAGGGGCAATAAAATTTTTAAACAAGAGAATCGATATATTTAACTTAGAATTTGACTCATTAAAAATGAGGGGAATAGCTAAATTAGAGATAAAAGACTTGATTGGCTCCTTAGATGATTTTACAAAGTGCTTGGAGATTAATCCTAACGAATTTTCGATATTTAAATTTAGAGGTGAAGTTTATTTTAAACTTAACGAACTCCACAGTGCAATTGAAGATTTGAACAAAGCAATAATTTTTAATTCAAATGAAGACAACGCATTTTTATACAGAGCTTTGGCTAAAATAAATTTAGGACTTACAATGGAAGGGTGTTCTGATTTCTCAAGAGCGGCAGAATTAGGAAACAAAAAAGCAATTGATTTATATTCAAAATTTTGCTCGAAACCTGAGGACGACATCCAAATGGAATTATTCTAAAAGTCAGAGTAATTCTTTAACCTTATAAACGGTTACTAGTTTTTTTTCCTATAACAAGATAAATAGTAGAAATCTTGATTTTCGATTTTAGACAAGCAATAATTTTTAGATATTTTTTCAATATCCTATTAGGGTCATAAATTGTTCACTTTTATTTACTCATATAAATTTCCTAAATAATCATGTTATACTTTCTAGTTCTGCAATCGTTACAAGAATACAATACATTAAAGCAATGAATTACTTGAATTATTCAGTTCGCACTTTTCGGTTTTCAGAAATTAGCTATTATAAAAAGATATCTTTGACTTTAACTTAAAAACATTGCCCAACCTCTCCAAATCCTCCAAAAAGGGTATCGAAAAAAGGTCAGTGAACTCCACAAAGCAGTTTGGAGTTTGAGTATTAGTCGCAAAAGTGGAGTACTTACACGGAAATCTGATTTATACCTCAATATTCACTCTCTAACTCATACTGATCACAATCTTTTCAATCCTTGCCATATTATCCCATCTATTTAAAAGTATTTTTTATTAATAAAATCAAAAGCGCCTTCGGAATCCCAAAGACGCTTCCATCATTATTCAATACATTTTTTTAATTATTTCCGAAATATTCATTCCCTAAACCTGCTGAATCGAAGGAAAAAGCTTTTTCGCTTTCCGTTTTATCCAGTTTATTACAAATCGACAAACTCCAGATTACAATTTCCATAAAGAACAAGCGATCTTGTTCTTCTAAATTTGGGTTATACTCATCTACCAATTTACATAATGGCTCAATTTGTTTTAGAGCATTATTGAAATCAGCATCCGAATCTGTATAATGCAATTCTAGAACATTTTTTTCGAACCAATTTATAATATCTGAATAAGGTGTTTTCACCCCCTCTTTTTCTAATTTTGGAATTCGAGGGAATATTTTTTCAAATTCAGTGAGAATTGCCTGATCGATTAACATTTTAGCGACTTCTGCAGCTCCCTCCTGTTCCCCTTCGTAAACCAACTCAATTTTCCCTGTGATAGATGGAACAATCGAAACAAAATCAACCAAACGAATTGCTGTTTTTTCTGCTCCTGTTTCAATTAAACGTAATTTTGCAGCCGCTATCAGGTTTTCCATTGCGCTAATGGTTAATCGTGCACTTACTCCACTTTTAGCATCTACATATTCGCTGTTTCTTGCCTCAAAAGCAACCTGCTCTAGCAAATCTCTTACTGAACTACAAATTGTAATTCGTTCCTTGTCGCTATCCGAAATTTTCGCTTCTTGTTCCGTTATTTTTCTAGCTAATTCAATTGACTTTGGATAATGTGTGAAAATCTGTGAACCGATTCGATCTTTTAGCGGTGTTACAATACTTCCTCTATTGGTATAATCTTCTGGATTTGCTGTAAATATAAATTGAATATCCAACGGCATTCGCAATTGAAAACCACGAATTTGTATGTCTCCTTCTTGTAAAATATTGAACAAGGAAACTTGAATTCTCGCTTGTAAATCAGGAAGTTCGTTAAGAACAAAAATACAACGGTTCGCTCTAGGAATCATTCCATAATGCAAAACACGTTCGTCTGAATAGGGTAATTTTAAAGTAGCTGCTTTAATTGGATCGATATCTCCAATCAAATCGGATACATTTACATCTGGAGTTGCTAATTTTTCGAAAAATCGTTCCGAACGATGCACCCAAGAAATAGGTGTATCATCTCCTTTTTCAGCCAATATATCTTTGCTGTACTTAGAAATAGGATGAAAAGGACTATCATTGATTTCTGAACCTTTTACTATTGGCATGTATTCGTCCAATAATTCAATCATATTACGGGCAATTCTCGTTTTTGCTTGACCTCTTAATCCTAATAAATTGATGTGATGTCCAGCAAGAATTGCCTTTTTCAATTGTGGAACAACTGTATCTTCATACCCCCATAATCCTTCAAAAACAGGCTCTTTAGATTTTATTTTTCTTGAAAGATTTGCTTGCATCTCTTGATTGATAGATTGGTCTTTGTATCCTGAAGCTTTTAATTCTTTGAATGTGATTTCTTTTTTCATTTTATGTATTTTAATGCGTTTGTTAAATTCTTTTCACTCTGTTTTTTTCGTAATCTTCAAAGATCATTTGTCCCAAACCTGATAGACCTGTTAAGAAAGCTTTCCCTTTGTTTTGCGCAGTAAATAATTCTACAAATTGTCTCAAATAAGGATCTTGTGCAATCATAAATGTGGTGATTGGAATTTTTAATTTTCGGGCTTGTGCCGCTTTATTTAGGCATTGTCCTACTATCATTTCATCTAAACCATTGCTGTTTTTGTAAAATTCTCCATTGGGTAATTTAACGCAACTGGGTTTACCGTCTGTAATCATGAAGATTTGTTTGTTGGTATTTCGTTTTCTACGCAAAATATCCATTGCTAATTCTAAACCTGCAACAGTATTGGTGTGATAAGGTCCTACTTTTAAATAAGGTAAATCTTTTACTTTAATAGGCCATGCTTCGTTACCGAACACGATAATGTCTATCGTATCTTTAGGGTATTTCCGATTGATTAATTCCACCAAAGCCATAGCGACTTTTTTTGCCGGTGTGATTCGATCTTCTCCATATAAAATCATCGAATGACTAATATCAATCATCAAAACTGTACTCATTTGAGCTTTGTGTTTTGTTTCTTCAACAATCAAATCATTTTCAGTCAGTTTAAGATCTGAAATTCCGTGATTGATCTGCGCATTTTTTAAACTTTCGGTCATGTTTACGAGGGCAAGATCATCTCCATATTGAAAAGTTCTGCTGTCACCATCCCGTTCATCCCCTACTCCTATCTTTGTTGTTTTATGATTTCCTATTCCGCTTTTTTTCAGCTTACCGAAAATTTGGTCCAAGGCAAATTCACGAAGTGCAGATTCCATTTTTGCTGTGAGCAAGTTCTTCCCTTTTCCTTTACCAGCATTACCATCTTCAGGATCGATTTCTTCTTTGATATAGCCTCGTTTCTTAAGATCTTCTTCAAAATCAGCTAAGGTATATTCGTCAGTAAAAATTGAATATTCTTTGTCGAGTACGTCCAACCATTCAAAAGCTTCCTCGACATTTCCAGAAGTATGTGTAAGCAATTCTTTAAAGATGTCAAATACTCTATCAAAATGAGATATTTCTTTTGGTACATGTTTACTGAAAATAAATCCTTTACCTAGATCAAATTGAATTCCTTTCATACTATTCTTTTTTATCATTATGTCTAACCTTGTTTATCAGTAAAATAACTTTAATAACACATGATTTAAAAACCCTATTTTCGCCGATAGTAAACAATGTTCATTTTGTAGCAAATTTTATAAATATAAGCTAATTAATGCTAAGATTTTAAAATTCATTTTGAAGCTTTGTTTAAATTGTAAAACAGAATAAATTTAAAAAGCATGAATTAACTTAATGCATTAAAAAAAGAGGAAATATTTTATACTTAATAAGTAAAAACTTCGCTTACGAAATAATCAATAGTAATTATCAGTTTAAAACAAAAAAGAAGGAATAATTATATATTTAATAAATTACAAATTTCTTCCTAAAGAAACTTAATGTGAATACAAAACAGAAGTTTAAACTTTGATTATAGAGTTTTAAACCCTTTATAAACTTAGATTTATAGATTAGTGTCTCCACTGAAAATATACTTTCAACCCCTATAACCAAATTTTTAACTGTTTATAGGGGTTTTTATTTTTAATTAAAATAACCAATCTTAATTTCTATAATTGAATCTGGTTCCTTTATGTTTTCATTAAGAACATTGTACTTTGTTCTTTTAGTCCAATTCCCATTTTGGTCATAGTGATATTTGTAAACATTTTTCTTAAAAATTACTCCATCACCATTATAATCTACTTCTTCTATCACATTCCCTTTTTCATCATAAACGTAGGTAAATCTATCAAAAAGTATATTAGAAGAATTGTAAATACTATTTTCAATCAAATTTCCATTAGCATCATACCTATAAACAAAATGTTCATTTAAAACATTTCGACTATTGTAATCATTTTCTTCAACCAGATTACCTTTATCATCGTATTTATAAGTATAACTATCATAAACGATTCCATTTGAATTTAAATCTTTTTCTTCAATTGCATTTCCATTTGCATCGTTTACATACTCTGATTTTCCATCAACTAAAGTATCGCTGTTATAATCCAACACTTCTGTTAAAAAACCTTTATCGTTGTATTTACAAACATACTTTTCATACATTCTACCACTGGCGTTATACTTTGTTTCATTTATCAAACGACCGTTATTATCGTACTCAAAATTAAATTTCTCTGAAATTACATTATTATTTAAATAATGTATCTCTTCCAACTTGTTTCCTTCAATAGTGTATGATTCTAAATATTTTTTTTCCAAATTTGTTTTGACTGCTTCGCCTAATTTATCTTCAGCATCATAGATTGAAACTTCTAACGTTTTAACTTTTCCTTTGAATTGCTCAAATGAAGGCTTATGTAATGTCTGTCCTTTAATTTTTGATTGAGCATAAAGGATAGAAGTTAAGAATATAAAAGTCGATAATAGTAGCGTTTTTTTCATAGCTTCTAAGTTTTAGTGAATAATTTTAAATATACATTTTTTTTATTTAAAAGTATAGTTCTAAAAAATAATTTTTAAATTAAATAGGCAATTTTGCGAAAAGTTGTTTTTTATATTTGAGTTATAATATTCACAAATGTTTTAATAATTAAAGTTGAATGTTGCTCTTATTTAATAATTAAAGCAAAAATCTAAAAAAAAATATACCTAAAATGATTTATTTCTTTGAAATACATTCATATATTTGTACTAATCTAAATTAGATAACAAATTAAACAAAATAAATATGGGAAGAGGAGATAAAAAAACTGCAAAAGGAAAAAGAGCAATGGGTTCATTCGGAATAACTCGTCCTCGTAAAAAAACAACTTCTACAGCTCCTGTAACTGAAGTAAAAGCAGTAAAAGAAAAAAAGGCGCCTGCTAAAAAAGCTGCTCCAAAAAAAGAAAAAGCAACTGAAGCATAATTTTAAAATGGCTTTCCAATTCGGGAGGCCATTTTTTTTTATCCATTAATTAAAATTTTAACGCTTTTACGAAATAAAAATAAGCTGTAAAATAAAAATTATTGACAATTTTGTAAAAGTAAATAAGCAAACAAAAAACATCAAACAATGAAACACAATTTCGGAGCAGGTCCTTGTATTTTACCTCAGGACGTTTTCAAACAAGCAGCTGATGCAGTTCTTGATTTTAACGGATTATCAATTCTTGAAGTTTCTCATCGTCACAAAGATTTCGTTGCCGTAATGGACGAAGCAATTGACTTAGTGAAAAAAGCATTAAATGTTCCTGCAGGATATTCAGTAGCTTATTTACAAGGAGGAGCAACTTTAGGTTTTACAATCGCTGCATTAAATATGATGCGTGACACTAAAAAAGCAGCTTATATTAATACTGGAACTTGGGCTTCAGGAGCAATTAAAGAAGCTAAAAAAGTTGGAGTTGATGTAAATGTGATCGCTTCTTCTGAAGATAAAAACTTCTCTTATATTCCTAAAAACTTTGTGATTCCAAACGATGTTGATTATTTACATTTCACATCTAACAATACGATTTACGGAACTCAATTTAAAGAATTCCCTAAAACAAGTTTACCATTAGTTTGCGATATGTCTTCTGATATTTTCGCTCAAGAAATTAATGTGGGTGATTTTGATTTAATCTACGCTGGAGCACAAAAAAATCTTGGACCAGCTGGAGCAACTTTATACATTGTAAAAGATGATGTTTTAGGGAAATCAACTTCTCCATTCATGCCAACTTATTTGGATTTGAAACAACAAGTTGAAAAAGAATCAATGTTGAATACACCACCTGTATTTTCAGTTTACGTAGCAATGTTAAACTTACGTAATATGATTGCAAACGGTGGTGTGAAAACGATTGCAGCTAAAAACAACGCAAAAGCAGCTTTATTATATAGCGAAATTGATGCAAATCCATTATTCAATGGTTCTGTAGCAACTGAAGATCGTTCAAACATGAATGTTACGTTCACATTAAAAGATGATTCAAAAAATGAATTATTTGATAAAATGTGGAAAGAAGCAGGAATTGTTGGTTTACCAGGTCACAGATCAACTGGTGGATACAGAGCGTCTATCTACAATGCATTACCAATTGAAAGCGTTCAAGTATTGGTGGATGTAATGAAAGAATTTACTAGAACAAACGGCTAGTTTCGACTTCGCTCAACTGCCATTTTGGATGATTGATTTTGAATGTTGAATTTTTAAATTCAATTCTCAAAAAAATTAGACGTTAATAAATAATTATTGATTTTGGATTTTGAGTTACTAATTCAAAATCCAAAATTTAAAATTGAAAATTTTAGAAAAGTGAAAATATTAGCAAACGATGGAATTTCTGCATTGGGTCAGGAATTATTAGAAAAAGCAGGATATACTGTAATTACAGAAAAAGTAAATCAAGAAGATTTAGCGAAAGCTGTAAATGAAAATAACATTGAAATGGTTTTAGTGAGAAGTGCTACAACTGTTCGTAAAGAAGTGATCGATGCTTGTCCAAATTTAAAATTAATTGGACGTGGTGGTGTTGGTATGGATAATATCGATGTTGCTTATGCTCGTGAGAAAGGTTTGACGGTTATCAATACACCTGCATCTTCTTCTCAATCTGTTGCGGAATTGGTAATGGGGAATTTATTTTCTATTTCAAGATTCTTAAATGATTCTTTCAAAAACATGGAAACTGGAGATTTCTCTGTATTGAAGAAAAACTATGCAAAAGGTGTTGAGTTAAGAGGAAAAACTTTAACTATTATTGGATTCGGAAGAATTGGACAAAGTTTAGCTTCTTATGCTTTAGGAGCAGGAATGGATGTTGTTGCTGTTGATAGCTTTATCAAAGAACCAATTACAATCGAAGTTCAAATTGGAACAAAACAAACTGCAAAAGTTGAAATTACTCCAATTGCATCTTTAGAAGAAGGAATTAAAGTGGCTGATTACATCTCAATCCACGTTCCAAAACAAGCGGATGGTTCTGCGGTTATCACTACTAAAGAATTCGAAATCATGAAGAAAGGTGTTCGTTTAGTGAACGCTGCTCGTGGTGGAGTAATCAACGAAACGGATTTATTAGCTGCTATTGAAAGTGGAAAAGTTGCAGCTGCTGCTTTAGACGTTTTCGACAATGAACCAAATCCAAGAAAAGATTTATTAAACAATGCTAAAATTGCAACAACTCCTCACATCGGAGCTGCAACTTTAGAAGCTCAAGATAGAATTGGATCTGAATTAGCTGATTTGATTATCGGACAATTTGGGAAATTAAACTAGACATCTAGAAAATAGATATTTAGAAGTTAGACTTAAATTTTTGAGTCTAACTTCTAGTTTCTAAGAATCTAATTTCTAAAAGAAAATGACTAAAATAAAACCTTTTAAAGCTTTAAGACCTGTTCGTGATTTGGTGCATTTGGTTGCAACACGTCCTTACTATTCTTATAAAAAAAATGTATTGAAGGCAAAGTTGGAAGACAATCCTTTTACATTTTTACATATTATCAATCCTGAATTTGGAAGTTCAATTAAAACGAAACCGAATTCAACTGAGCGATTTCAATTGGTGAAAGATCAATATGCTGCTTTTATTAAGGAAGGTATTTTATTTGAAGATCAAGAAGAAACGATTTACATCTATCGTCAGACAAAAAATGGTCATGCCTTTACTGGAATTGTTGCAGGTGCGAGCGTTGAAGAATACGACAATGATTTGATCAAAAAACATGAAGCCACATTGACATCTCGTGAAGCCATGTTTACAAATTATTTGGATATTGTGGGTTACAATGCTGAACCTGTACTTCTCTCCTTCCCGCATGATGAAAAAGTAGATGCGATTATTCAAAAAGCGACATCAGTTCGCCCTGAATATGAATTCACAACAACAGATCGAATCAAACATGAACTTTGGGTACTAACTCAAGATGAGAAAGACGCAATCATTTTAGCTTTCGATAAAATTGAAGCAACTTATATTGCAGATGGACATCATCGTTCTGCTTCATCAGCTGCTTTGGCTAAAATTAGATCTACAAATCCGTTGACACCCAACAAAGATTTTTTCTTGTCTTATTTTATTGATGAACAACGACTTAAAATTCTAGAATTCAATAGAATTGTCAAAACCTTAAATGGCTTATCAAAAGAAGCATTTTTAGAAAAGTTGAAAAATTCATTTGAAATTTCGAACATCTCTTCTTCACAAAAACCTGCTCATGAACATCAAATGACGATGTGCTTGGAAGGAGATTGGTACATTTTAGATTGTAAAAAATCAATCGTTGATGAAAATCATCCTGTAAAATGTTTAGATCCAGAAATTTTAACGCAATTTGTTTTGACTCCGATTTTAGGAATTCACGACTTAAAAACAGATGAAAACATTGAATTTGTAAGTGGTGCTGAATCAATTTCATCTATTGAAGAAAAAGTTACAAAAGGTAAATTCAAGATTGCTTTTATCTTATTTCCTGTTTCAATGGAACAAGTGAAGAGAGTTGCAGACAATCAAATGATTATGCCTCCAAAGTCAACTTGGGTTGAACCAAAAATGAGAAGTGGATTAACTATTTACAACATCAACGAATGATCAAAGAAAATTTAGACGCGATTCGTAAAACAATACCTGAACATGTTACTTTGGTAGCAGTTTCAAAAACAAAGCCTGTAGCTGCTTTACAAGAAGTGTATGATGCTGGTCAACGTCATTTTGGTGAGAACAAAGTTCAAGAAATGACTGAGAAATGGGAAGTTCTTCCGAAAGATATTAAATGGCATTTAATCGGTCATTTACAAACGAATAAAGTTAAATACATTGCTCCTTACGTTCATTTAATTCATTCAGTGGATAGTTTTAAATTGTTGAAAGAAATCGATAAAGAAGCGAAAAAAAACAATCGAATTATTGATTGCTTACTTCAATTTCACGTCGCTCAAGAAGACACAAAATTTGGATTAGATTTCGAAGAAGCAAAAGAATTAATCGAAAACCCTGAATTCATAGATTTACATAACGTTCACTTAGTTGGTGTTATGGGAATGGCTTCGTTTACTGAAAATGAAGATGTGGTTAGAAAAGAATTTCAGCAATTAGAAGATTATTTCCAATTGATTAAAAGTTATTACTTCACTTTCAATGATGATTTTAAAGAAATCTCAATGGGAATGAGTGGAGATTATCAACTAGCGATTGAAGAAGGAAGTACAATGGTCAGAGTTGGAAGTTCAATTTTTGGAACTCGATGAAATTAATTTTCAGTGGTTTATTCCTATTTATTTCATTCTTTGGGTTTAATCAAAGTTACAATTCAGACAGTTTAAAATCAGAAAGAAATAAGCATCAATCTGAATTTGTAAATGAAGTTTTAAATAAAGAAGAAGCGCTTCATTTTCAAGGAATTTGTTATTTTGAAATCGACACTTCATTAATCATAAACGCTACTTTCAAAAAAGACAAAGGCAAGAAGTTCGTAATGCCGATGACGAAAGAACGAGTTGTTTATTACCGTAAATACGGAACGTTAACTTTTAAAATCAACGACACTATTTGTTCTTTAACAGTTTATCAAAACTTAGATCTTATCAAACGAAAAGGATTTGAAAATTATCTCTTTTTACCATTTAAAGATTTAACTTCAGAAGTAACTACTTATGGTGGAGGCCGATATTTAGATATTGATACTCAAAAAGGATCCCAATGGAAGATAGACTTTAATTTAACTTACCATCCGTATTGTGCTTATTCGGAAAGATATTCTTGTCCGATTGTTCCAAAAGAAAATAAATTAGCAGTTCAAATTAACGCTGGGGAGTGTTATTTTGGGCATTAAAAAGTGCATCTATTTCTAAATGCACTTATCAATTTGGCTTTACAATTTGATTATTTTAGTTGAAATTCTATTCCCACTTTTCAAGGTATAATATCCAGATTTTAAATTAGATACATCTAACAATCCTGTAGATTTTTCATACGTTTGAACAACTCTTCCGAATGCATCAATTATTTCAATCGCGGCATTTTCTACCTTTAAATCTATTTGTATGAAATCTGAACAAGGATTTGGAGCAATTTTTATGACACTTAAATCCAATGTTTTAAATCCTAATCCTGCTATCGTTAATGTATCTGAAAATTTTGAACATCCAAGACTATCCGTCACACTAACCGAATAGTCTCCATTACCATAGAGTAAACTATTTAAAGTATCATTCACTTCGTTTATCAATGATTGTCCATTAAGAAACCATTGAATGTTTAAATTGCTAGTAATCGATAATGTATTATTATTTTCAACAATTACTGGAACTATCGGTGTTTGATAACTGCAACCATTCGTTCCTATCAATCTTACATCTGCTGAAAGCTCAGTTAAAAAAGGTGTCCATTGTGAACAATCATTTTTCAAATAAAAAGCTAACCATGGATCCAATACATCAAACATGATATCTTGTTGCGTCAAACGATCAATTGAAATATTACCTCCAGATGTGCTTTCGCCAAGATCACAAGCCGTATTTGAATTCCCGAAATAACAATGTCCACCTCCGATAATCGACACAAATTGTTTGCAAATTGAAGTTGATAAACTATCATACATCAATTGATGATGTTCATCAGGAGGTGTCACAGCATCTTCAGTTCCAGAAAGAATAATTGTTGGAATATCGATTAATTTACTCGCTGAAATTGCTGATGGAGTTGTTTCTGCAGGTGCCAACCCAACCAAGACATCGAAGGAAGAATTTAAATCAGAAGCACTTAAAAAAGAAGCTCCTCCTCCCATTGAGTGTCCCATTACCGAAATTTTACCATTCCACGAATTGTAAAAGAAATCTGAAGATGTATTGCAATTAGATTCTAATTTATTCGCTGCAATGATTAAATCTTTTCCAAAATCTAAATGACTAGGAGACAAACCTCCTTCAGTTCTTGGGAAAGCGAGTATATATCCATCAGCTACATAATGTTCCCAAATATTCGTATAAGCGTCCCACGACATAAAAAAACCATGACCAAAAACGATAATAGGAAAATTACCAGATGCTAATGGTGTATTATTTCCTGTGGTTGTTGAAGGATAATAAATTTCGCATTGAATTTGTCTCCCTGTTCCTCCTCCAGAACCATAGCCTCCAGTTCGAGCAGGATCATTATAAGTAATTGTTTTGTGCCCAATTGAATAATTTTGAGCGTTTAGAAAGGTTGTCATTAATAGCAAAATTGCAATTAAATAATTGCTGTAGTAGTTTTTCATAGTTTATAAATTTTAGCAAGGCGAATTTATTTAATTCATCACCAGTATTTTAAATAAATATGATGAACGATTATTTTTTAATGATGATTGGGATTTTTAATTAAATGTTAAATTATAAACAAATATAAACTTCAGTTAAATCAATAATTTTCGTAATTTTCCATTCTCTAAAAAATTCAAAATGAAAAAAAGTATTTTGTTATCAATTGTGATTGGATTCACTATTACTTTACAATCTTGTAGCACTAAAAAAACTGATAGTACGACTGAAAATTCAGCTACAGAAAATGAAACAATCATCGATCGTTTTGCTGATATTCAAGTATTAAGATATCAAATTGAAGGTTTTGAAAAACTTTCTTTAAATCAAAAGAAGTTAGTTTATTTTATGGTTCAAGCAGGTTTGTCTGGTAGAGACATCGCATATGATCAAAACAATGCTTACAATGTTGAAATCAGAAAATGTTTAGAAACTATCGTTGGAAATTACAAAGGTGATCAAGAAAATGAAGATTGGAAGAAGTTTTTAACCTATGCTAAAAGAGTTTGGTTTTCGAATGGAATCCATCACCATTATGGAATGGAAAAAATAATGCCTGAAATATCAGAAAATTATTTCAAATCATTGGTTAAAGAAACAAATGCAACAATTTCTGCTGAAGCAATCAAAACAATATTTGATAAAAACACAGCTTCGAAACGTAAAGTGAAAGATGCAAATGTAGATATGATTGTAGCTTCAGCTAATAATTTCTACGGAAAAGGT
>Ga0315907_10003564_pt1 | contig 18218 bp, 19 predicted proteins | sample LakEriMetagenome_3_FD_203525 | JGI IMG/M metagenome (GOLD analysis project Ga0315907, IMG submission 203525) | Freshwater fungal communities from buoy surface, Lake Erie, Ohio, United States - Buoy 12 MA123 | ecosystem: Environmental > Aquatic > Freshwater > Lake > Lake biofilm | place: USA... | reverse complement strand
ACAATGATTAATCCTCCTCCAATACCAATCATTCCACCTAGCATGCCTGCTGCAAAACCAATAATGATGATCAAAGCAACGATTTGAGCTGTCATATGTTTTTGATTTAATTCGGACATGATTATTTAAAGGTTTCTTTGTAGAACGTCAATGCTTTTTCAACAATTTGTAGGGCTGAGGCTTTATCTCCAAATTCTTCTACCTGTACCATTTTATTTTCCAGCTTTTTATATTCTTCAAAGAAATTACGCAATTCATTGAAGAAATGTTTAGGTAGTTCTTCGATATTATTGATGTAGTTCACGCTTGGATCTTTAGTTGCTACCGCAATAATTTTATCATCTCCATCACCATTGTCAATCATCTGCATTACACCAATAATTCTGGCTTCCATCAAACATAGTGGCTGAACCTGTACACTTGAAAGTACCAGGATGTCCAATGGGTCTTTATCATCACCAAGTGTTTGTGGGATGAAACCATAATTCACAGGATACATGAACGAAGAATAGATTACTCTATCTAATTTCAATAGCCCGCTGGCTTTATCGATCTCATATTTTGCTCTTGATCCTTGTGGGATCTCGATTATGGCATTGACCACTCTTGGTGCATTCTCTCCGGGAGTAACGCCATGCCAGGGATGTAAGACGTTTACCATATCAGTATTTATTTTTTATCATTTGTCTAAAAGAATCAACTTAAAGTCCGTTCATCATTCTATGTCCAATATACACGGAAAGCAACCCTAAACCCAAACTACTCAACATATATAGAATTGCTGTACCTAAGTATCCTTGTTTTATTAATTCTATATTTTCTAAACTAAATGTAGAGAAGGTAGTGAATCCACCACAAAATCCGGTGGTTAAAAACAGCAGTGTTGTGGTTGAGAAACCTTGTTTGCTCTGCAAAGCCATCAACACACCTATTAAAAAACTACCCAAAATGTTTATAGAAAAAGTAGATAATGGGAAAGGAGCTGTTGTTACATTACTCATCCATTTGCTTACAGCGTAACGACTGATTCCGCCCAAAGCACTACCTGCTCCGATCCAAATAATTTCTTTATGCATTTTAATTTTTCTTTTCTTCAACAAAAGTATAACTGAAATCGACCAGCCATTTATCGTTCCGTTTTACCACTTTTAATTTTTGTGTTGTTTTTGTTGCCGAATTGGAATACTGCATAATAGTTGTTGTATCACCTTGATGTTGGATCTCATGGATAGTTATATTTGATTGTTTGTATTCAATCAATTCTTTTGCATCTAGTTTACGCATATATTCCACATATCGCTTATACAATTCCACATCCTCTTCATCATTCACGATATAGGCTTGCGCTTTAACATAATCTCCATCGAGTACTGCTCTAATAAATTCGCGTCCGGCATCTTCACCATCTTCAGGTTGCGCTATACCTGTTGTATTCTGACAGGAAGTAACTAATAGGGCAGATAGCACCCAGACCATTGCTTTTTTCATAATACTAAAGGTACTAAAAGAAAGGCGAAGCTCTTGCTCCGCCTTATCATGATTTTAGTTATGAAGATTTCGTTTCTTGCTGCTCACGTTCTTTGTCGTATGCTTTAATAATGGCTTTGACTAACTTATGGCGAACAACGTCTTCTTCATCCAGTTCAATATGCCCGATACCATCGATATATTTTAGGATACGTATAGCTTTATCCAAACCACTTCGCTGATTTTTTGGCAGATCTACTTGCGTTAGATCACCGGTAATGATAGCTTTTGCATTCGCACCTATCCTCGTCAGAAACATTTTTAGTTGTAGATCTGTGGCATTCTGTGCCTCATCCAAAATAATATAGGCGTGATCTAAAGTTCGTCCACGCATATAAGCAAGTGGTGCAATCTCGATCGTCCTTGTCTGCATATAATAGCCTAGCTTATCAGCCGGAATCATATCATCCAATGCATCATATAATGGTCTTAAATAGGGATCGATCTTTTCTTTAAGGTCTCCGGGTAAAAAACCTAAGCTTTCACCAGCTTCTACAGCGGGTCGAGTCAGGATAATTTTTTTAACCTGTTTATTTTTTAATGCTCTCACAGCCAATGCTACAGCAGTGTATGTTTTTCCTGTACCTGCAGGACCGATAGCAAAAATGATATCGTTTCGATCCGCTGTCGTTACTAGTTTTTTCTGATTTGTGGTGCGTGCTCTTACGGATTTTCCATTTGGTCCAAATACCAGAACATCATTTGGATTGCGTTCAACAAAATTGTCAACACTTTCCTGATCATCACCTCCCAGTATCTGTTCAAAATAATGTTCACTGAGTTGTCCATTTCTTTCCAGATATTGAACCAGTAGTTCAATTTTTTCTCTGGCCGTTTCAATTTGTTCTGGGGCACCTGCCAGTTTAATTTGTGTTCCTCTGGATAGGATTTTCAATAATGGAAATTTCTTTTTTAGTATATCAAGTTTTCCGTTGTTAACGCCAAAAAATTCTATAGGATTTACGGATTCGAGGGTAATAATGGTTTCTGTCAATGTTTTGTGTTTGAGGTTAATTATCGATACTTTAATTTAGTTCATTTCAAATATAAATCCTCCACCTCATTTATGTAAACGACCATTTATCAACAGGTGGGGAAAAATAAGACAATCCTTCATTCAAGATAGTTGTCTTGATTTATGTAACGACTAGCTAAAAGTTTAACGATTTACATCTATGGGTTAAACAGCTTGATAAACAAGTCGCCTTGTGTTATGCTTTTTTTAATTCAGCGATGGTAGCTATTGGGTCTGCAGAGGAAAATACAGTGCTGCCGGCAACTAACACATCAGCACCTGCTGAAACGATATCAGATGCATTAGCAGTGGTTACGCCACCATCAATTTCAACACGGGCAGATGATCCTTTAGCAAGAATCATATCTTTTAATTCACGAATTCGGGTAAGTGTATAAGGTATGAATTTCTGTCCACCAAAACCTGGGTTGACGCTCATGATACAAATAAGATCAACTTCGGAAAGTATATCTTTCAAGAGGGAAACAGGTGTGTGTGGGTTGATAGCCACTCCAGCTTTCATCCCCAGATCTTTTATCTGCTGGATATTCCGATGTAGATGAGGGCAAGCTTCATAATGTACCGTTAGAATATCAGCCCCTGCTTTTTTAAATGCCTCTGCATAAAGACCTGGTTCTTCGATCATGAGGTGAACATCGCAAACCTTAGTAGTAGCTTTCCTGATCGCTTCGATCACGGGTAATCCAAAACTGATATTGGGTACGAATCGGCCATCCATTACATCCAAATGAAACCATTCGGCTTCACTTCGATTTACCATAGCACATTCTTCTTCGAGCCGAAGAAAATTTGAAGCTAAAAATGAAGGGGCGATGATTACTGACATAGGACAAAGTTACGTTTCCTTACCGGAGTGCCTCATATTTTTTTTGCCAATCCTCTGCCTCTTTAAGGTTGCCTAAAGCCTTATGGGTTTCGCCTATCCAGTAATAAAGCTCTTTATTAGACGGTTCTACTTTCAAACCCAATAAAAAAGCCTCCATTGCCTCATTGAATCGTTTGCGATCATATAAGATACTACCTTTTTCAATATAGGCATCGGTTAATTGATAGTTGGCTTCCAAGACACTATCAAGCATGGATAGGGAACGATCGATATCCCCAATATTCCCAAAATATAAAGCTTGTATGTACTTTGCCCGAAGGGAAATTTCTTCGTTTGTACTCTTCATTAACCAGTTCGTTAGACGTACCGCATTTGAATCATTTCTTGTTGTCCATAACCATGCCAGTTCCAATCCGGCGTAATCATCTTCTGGTTCCATTTGTACGTAATTCTTCAAACTCTCTATGGCACCATTAGTATCTGCTTTATTGAGTTGAAGTTGATAAAGATTTATCCAGAGCGTTTTGTTTTGTGGATTCAATTTAATGCTGTCTCTAATTATAGATAGGCTATCTATTTTCACCATTGGTCTATCTCCACCAGTTTGGCAAGAATAGCATAAGGTCATCGCGATCGACAAAACGGTAAATAACTTCATAGGTTACAAAATTAGTGGGTTATGACAATTCTATGACAGTGCCGAATACAGCAACTGTTAAGATAATAGTAATTTGCGCCCCAATTAAATAGTATCTGATGAATCGTATTATCGTCCTTTATGCCTTTGTTATACTGAGTTTGCAAAGCTTTGGACAAGCTTCAGACACACTAGCATATCCTGAAGAAACACATCTAAAAAATATACAACAATTAACATTTGGTGGCGATAATGCAGAAGCCTATTTCAGTTATGATGGGAAGTACCTCATTTTTCAAAAAACATATGCCAAGGAAGGGATACCCTGTGATCAGATTTATATAGGTAAAATTCCTACTGAGCCCGGAGATCGATTTATACCCAAATTGGTTAGTACAGGAAAAGGAAGAACCACTTGTGGATATTTTATGAAAGATGGAAAGCATGTGGTGTATGGTTCTACTCATTTAGGCGGGGATGAATGCCCTCCCGTTCCTGATCGAACGAAATATGGCAACAGATATATTTGGCCATTATATGCTTCGATGGACATTTTTATGGCAGATACCTCTGGAAGCATTGTAAAGCAATTGACCAACACACCAGGGTATGACGCAGAGGCCACTATCTCACCGGATGGGAAAAAAATGGTATTTACTAGTGTGCGTGATGGAGATATTGAGTTGTATGTTATGGATTTGAAATCTGGTAAAACAACCCGTGTTACACATGAACTGGGTTATGATGGTGGTGCATGGTTCAGTCCGGATGGTAAAAAATTAATTTGGAGAGCTTCTCGACCACAAACGCTAGAAGAAATAAAAGAATATAAAGAATTATTAGCTGAAGGGTTAGTGGCTCCAACAAAAATGGAAGTTTATACAGCCGATATTGATGGAAAGAATCTGAGAAAGGAAACTGCGCTTGGTCAGGCAAATTGGGCTCCATCTTACATGCCCGATAGCAAGCGTATCATTTTTGCTTCCAACCATGAGTATAAGAGGGGGTATCCCTTTAATTTATATGTGTTGAACCCGGATGGGAACATGGAGAAGGTGAGTCGGGATAAAGGGTTTGATGCTTTCCCCATGTTCTCTTATGATGGCAAAAAAATCGTTTTCTGTTCTAACCGAAATAATGGGGGTACAAGAGACACGAATATATTTATTGCTGATTGGAAAGAATAGTTCTGTATTTTAGTCATCTAAAAAAATACATATGGACACTGGATTGGTGCATCTCCACAGTTTATTGCGCTGGATAATTTTGATCCTTTTAGTTCTGTCTATTGTTAAAAGTTTTACAGGATTTCGTTCAGGTAGATCGTTTCAAGATGGCGATCGTAAGACCTGGTTATTTACGATGATTTCGGCGCATATCACGTTATTATTAGGATTATATCAGTGGCTCATGGGGCGTTATGGAATCATTTCAAAAGGTTTTACAGGTGAAGGCTCATTCATGAAAGATAAATTCTATCGTTTCTATTGGATGGAACATCCGTTCCTTATGATCATCGCAATCGTTTTGATCACATTAGGATATGGAATGGCAAAAAAGGATATACCTGATCAAGAAAAATACAAAAAGGCTTTTCGATATTTTTTGGTGGCTTTGATCGTTATACTTGCGGCCATTCCTTGGCCTTTCCGCCAGGATATTGGACGAGCCTTGTTTCCGGGGCTTTAACATTGAGACGGGGTTTTCTTATCCTTTGATTTGGACTATTTATTCGTAATCTATTGAAAATGAGGTATTAGCATTGAATTGCTGTACTATTCTCTCCCTTTGTTTACCGGGCGGAGAATTTATTTAACGAATTCTTTTGCTGGGAAAATTCAATTCGTTATCTTTGCGCACCCAAAAACTATGGCTAAACAAGCACTGATCAAACAGGATGGAGTCATCACCGAGGCATTAAGTAATGCGATGTTCAAGGTGAAGCTGGAGAACGGGCATGAGATCCTGGCGACTATATCTGGAAAGATGCGAATGAATTACATCCGCATACTCCCGGGTGATAAAGTGGGAGTGGAGTTAAGCTTGTATGACTTGTCTAGGGGTCGAATCATTTTCAGGTACAAATAATTTTGAAAAGATACAATCATGAAAGTAAGAGCAGCCATCAAAAAGCGTAGTACCGATTGTAAGATCGTGAGAAGAAAAGGGAAGCTTTACGTTATTAACAAGAAGAATCCACGCTATAAGCAGCGTCAGGGTTAATTTAACTTAGAAAATTTAAAAAGAACAGATAATATATGGCTCGTATTGCCGGTGTGGACCTGCCCAAGAACAAAAGAGGAGAGATTGGCCTTACCTACATTTATGGTATTGGTTCATCTACTGCGAAGTATATCCTGAACAAGTCGAACATTGACGTGAACAAGAAAGTTCATGAGTGGAATGATGATGAATTAAATGCGATTCGTTCGATCATCACTAATGAATTGAAAGTAGAAGGACAGCTTCGTTCTGAGACGCAGATGAGTATCAAGCGTTTATTAGACATTGCTTGTTATCGTGGGTTGCGTCATCGTAAAGGTCTTCCCGTTCGTGGTCAACGTACCCGTACGAACAGTCGTACCAGAAAGGGTAAGCGTAAGACTGTAGCCGGTAAGAAGAAAGCAGCTAAGAAATAATCAGCGTTGAGGCTTTGTGCTAACGAGCCTCAATTCTTTTTATATATACACCAAAAAATCGCTGTTTAACTAGATACCCTGGTGTAGGTGGAGGAAAAACAGTGGCCCTGAATGGGGTGATTTATTGACTACCTTTTAAATGTATTATGGCAAAAGCACAACAGAGCGCAAAAGCAGCAGCTAAAAAAAGAATCGTAAAGGTTGACAGCTATGGAGATGCACATATCTCAGCTACTTTCAACAACATCATCATCAGTTTGACCAACAAGCAAGGTCAAGTTATTTCATGGAGTAGTGCAGGTAAAATGGGCTTCAAGGGTTCCAAAAAGAATACTCCTTATGCCGCCCAGATGGCAGCATCTGATTGTGCAAAAGTTGCATTGGAAGCGGGTGTTAAGCGTGTAGATGTTTTCGTAAAGGGACCAGGTTCCGGTAGAGAAGGTGCTATCCGTGCTTTATCTAATTCAGGCATTGAGATCGTGATGATCAAGGATATTACGCCATTACCACACAATGGATGTCGTCCTCCCAAAAAACGTCGTGTATAATCTGGCTTTTAAATCAAAGCATAAATCAAGGCCCTCGATTCAGTTTTATGATTTTTTAATAATCGATGGTCATTCAATAAAAAATCAAGTCGAAAAAAACTATGGCACGTTACACAGGTCCCAAAACAAGAATTTCCAGGATATTCGGAGAGCCGATTCTTGGAAATGGTAAATGGCTGAACAAAAACAGCAATCCTCCTGGTCAACATGGTGCAACTCGTAAGCGTAAAGCTCCAGGGGAGTACGCCATTCAGCTTAAGGAAAAGCAGAAGGCAAAATACACTTACGGCGTACTAGAGCGTCAGTTCCGCAATACATTTGAGGAAGCTGCTCGTATGAAAGGTGTAACCGGTGAGAATCTAATTAAATTATTGGAATCCCGTTTAGATAATACGGTATTTCGTTTAGGTATTGCGCCAAGCCGTCCAGCTGCTCGTCAGCTTGTGGCGCACAAGCACATTACCGTAAACGATGTGATCGTTAATATCCCTTCTTATACATTGAAACCAGGAGATGTGATTGGCTTGAAGGAGAAGAGTGCAGGAAATGCGAGTCTGGTTGAGAAAATCAAAGGGAAGAATCCTAAGTTCAACTGGATTGAATGGAATGAAGCAGCCAAAACTGGTACATTCATTGCCATGCCAGAAAGGGAAAGTGTTCCTGAAAACATCAAGGAACAATTGATCGTCGAATTGTACTCTAAATAATAAACCCATCCCGGCCTAAAAACCGGTCACTTTTAAACCAGAAATTTAAATATGGCCATTTTAAATTTCCAGAAGCCTGATAAGATCATTTTGCAGAAAGCAAATGATTTCGAAGCTCAATTCGAGTTTCGCCCATTGGAACCAGGTTATGGTGTAACTATCGGTAATACCCTACGCAGGGTTCTATTAAGCTCATTGGAAGGATATGCGATTTCTGGCATCTTCATTGAAGGTGCAGATCATGAATTCGCCTCTATCAAAGGAGTTGTAGAAGACGTAACAGAGATTATCCTGAATTTAAAACAAGTGCGCTTCAAAAAAGTGACGGATCAGGATATTACCAACGAAAAAATCACGTTGTCTATCAAGAATCGTACAGAATTCACTGCTGGTATGATCAGTGAGGTGAATAACTCTTTCCAGATCATGAATCCTGATTTGGTTATCTGTACTTTAGATAGCACTGCTAAATTGAACATTGAACTGACGGTTACGAAAGGTCGCGGATATGTTCCTGCAGATGAGAATAAAGTTAAGGATGCTCCATTCGGATTCATTCCTATCGACTCCATCTACACACCGATCAAAAATGTAAAATATTCGATCGAAAATACCCGTGTAGAACAGCGTACGGATTATGAGAAACTGGTTATGGATGTGGTTACTGATGGTACCATTCATCCGGAAGATGCTGTTAAGCAGGCTTCACGTATTCTGATCCAGCACCTGATGATCATCACGGATGAAAACATCACGTTTGATAATAAGGAAGAAAAGAAAGAAGATCTGGTTGATGAGCAAACCTTGCAATTACGCAAAATTCTGAAGACTCCATTGGAAGATCTGGATCTTTCAGTTCGGGCATTCAATTGCTTGAAAGCAGCTAAAATCAACAGCTTGAGTGAGTTGGTACAATATGAGCAAGAAGACCTGATGAAGTTCCGCAACTTCGGACAAAAATCGTTGTCTGAAATTGAGCAGGTTCTTCATGAGCGTGGCCTTCAGTTCGGAATGGACTTAGGTAAACTCGGTTTAGATAAAGAAGAATTTTAATCCATTTAATAATGATGCTGTATTCCTGACCGGTACAGCACTAAACAACAGTCAAATATGAGACACGGAGACAAAATCAATAATCTCAGTCGTACCAAATCACATCGTAAGGCGTTATTAAGCAACCTCGCATGCCAACTGATACAGCATAAGCGTATCGTTACTACTTTGGCTAAGGCAAGGGCGCTGAGAACTTATATCGAGCCATTGATCACTAAAACAAAGAAAACGGATAGCAAAGAGCAGATTATGCACCAGCATCGTGTAGTATTCAGCTATTTGCAGGATAAAGAAGCAATCAAGGAATTGTTCACGGTGATCGCTCCAAAAGTAGCAGCTCGTCCAGGGGGATATACTCGTATCCTTAAATTGGGAGCTCGTTTAGGTGATAATGCAGAGCGTGCGATGATTGAATTGGTTGATTTCAATGAGATCTATGGAAAAGGTAATGCAGAAGCTGCTGCTCCTGCAAAGAAAACCCGCCGTAGTGGAGGTGCTAAAAAGAAAGTGGCCGCAGAAGCAACTGTTCCGACAGTTGAAGAGGCTCCTGCTTCAGAACCATCACCAGCTCCTGAATCCACCGAAGAAAAAGCAGCTGAGTAATAAATGTTTACAAATTTTTGATATAAAGGCAGGTCATTTAGACTTGCCTTTTTTATTTTGCAACAGATTTTGAACCAACCCCACTAAAATGTCTGAAACATCCTTAAAACCTGCAGTTTTAATCTTAGAAGACGGAACTATTTTTCATGGAAAGGCATTCGGTAAAATAGGTACCACTACTGGCGAGCTTTGTTTTAATACGGGAATGACCGGCTATCAGGAAGTTTTTACCGATCCCAGTTATTATGGCCAGGTATTGATCATGAATAGCGTTCATATTGGCAACTATGGTGTAATGCCGAAAGATGTAGAATCAGCGTCAGTGAAGATAAGGGGGTTAATAGGTCGTAATCTTGAAGAAAGATATAGTCGAATTCAAGCAACAGATTCCCTTCAGAATTATTTAGAGCAGCAGAATATTGTTGCTATTGAAGATGTTGATACGAGAGCATTAGTTACTACAGTTCGTACTAAGGGAGCGATGAATTGCATCATCTCATCAGAGCATAGTGATATAGAATTTCTAAAGTCCACGTTAAAGAAAGTTCCTTCCATGGATGGGTTGGAACTATCTTCTCATGTTAGTACCACAGAAGTATATCATTTAGGAGATCCTAATGCACCGATACGGGTAGCTGTATTGGATTTTGGGGTGAAAAAAAATATTCTTCAATGTTTAGCTGATCGTGGAGTATATGTTCGTGTTCATCCAGCTAAAACATCATTGACGGAATTGAACAAATTTGATCCACATGGATATTTTATTTCTAATGGACCTGGCGATCCGGCAGCAATGGATTATGCCATACAAACCGTAAAAGATATTATTGCAACCAATAAACCGACATTTGGTATTTGCTTAGGCCATCAGTTACTGGCATTGGCTAATGGTATTCCTACTTTTAAAATGCATCATGGACACAGAGGATTGAATCATCCAGTACGTAATTTAATTACAGGTATGTGTGAGATCACCACACAGAATCATGGTTTCGGAGTAGATCCAGAAGCCGTGCGAAAATCAGATAATGTAGAAATTACACATATCAATTTGAATGATGATTCCATTGAAGGAATTCGCGTAAAAGGTAAGCCTGCATTCTCCGTGCAATATCATCCAGAAGCAACACCTGGGCCATTCGACAGCAGGTATTTATTCGATGATTTTGTTCAACTTATGTCTGCAAGAAATTAATCAAGTCATACATATAAGTTTTATAAAGTACTAGATACATAAACATGTAGATAAATTTTTGTGTCAAAATTTGTACTTATAAACTTATTCGAGTTATTTTGACGTGCATTTTAATTTAAACCAAAACCAAAATTGCAATGAAGAAACTTAAACAGAGTTTACTACTGCTGCTTTTGTTTTCGCTGACGGTTGCCTTTGCCATGGCTCAACAGCGAAAAACGTATTCAGGAACAGTAAGAGATGATGCTGGTAATCCAGTATCGGGTGTAACTGTTCAGATCAAGGGAACAAAATCTTATGCAGTTACAGATGCGAATGGTCTATTCACCATCAGTACAACTGCTGCTTCTGCGAAATTAATTTTCAGCGGAGTATCTTTTAACTCAAAAGAACTCGATGCGAGCGAATCCATGAATGTATCCTTGGAGACAAAACGTAACGAGTTGAATGAAGTAGTGGTAACCGGTTTCGGTTCACGTAAGAACACAAGAAATCTTACATACTCTATCCAAGAGGTGAAAGGTGGTGATGTTGCACGTGCCGGCCAGGTTAACGTAATTAACTCGCTTCAAGGTAAAGTTGCGGGTGTTATGATCAACCAGGGTGCTGGTGGTCCTTCTTCCAGTTCAAGAATTCGTATTCGTGGTAACGCATCACTTAGTGGTAATACTATGCCATTGGTGGTTATCGACGGTATATTGATTCAACCAGGAGTTTCTGGTGCGGATAGTTGGGGTGATGCTCGTGACTTCGGTAACCAAATGAAAAACTTGAACCCAGACGATTATGAAAGCGTTACGGTACTGAAAGGTACTGCGGCTTCTGCTCTTTATGGTTCACAAGCACTTAATGGCGTATTATTAATTACCACTAAGAAAGGACGTACTCGTCCAGGTTTAGGAGTTTCGTTATCACAAACCAATACATTCGAGCAAGTATGGAGAATACCTGCTATGCAAAATGAATTTGGTGGTGGTATTAATCCATATTTTGATAAAGCTCCTGATGGAAGCGATGCGATCTTGAATAATAGTACATCTCCATATTACAGCTTCGGTCCACGTTTGGATGGAAGAATGGTGACAGATGCTGATGGAGTAAAGCGTCCCTATGTAGCCAATGATCTTATGTCATTGTTCCGTACAGGTCGTATGAACAATACGAATATCGCCGTTGAAGGGGGTTCTAATAATACTACATTCCGTTTTTCATATACAAAAACAAAGAATGAAGCGATTCAACCAACGAATGAATTCAATCGTGATAACTTCAACATTCGCGCCACTCAAAAGTTAGGCAAGTTCGTTACTATGGACGCATCTGTTGCTATGGCCATGTCTAATAGCCAAAATCCTTTATTACAAGGAGGTAATTCAAATCCATTATTCCGTTTTGCCTTTTCTAACTCGAGGAATTTGCCATTGGATTATGTCTTAAATAATTATTTAAGTCCAAATGGTGGTTCTAATATTGTAGCTCCATATTTACGTGGAGCTGTTATAGGACCATTGTGGCAGCTTTATCAGGTTAAAATCAACCAAAAAGAAAATCAGATCCTGGCTAATCTGGATATGAATATTCAGGTTACTCCTTGGTTAACAGCGATGATCCGTAGTAATATGAACTCACTTTTTGTTGAGCGTGAGAACAGAACACCTGGGGATGGGCCAAATTTTGCTAACGGACCAAATGCTACTGGTGCATATTCTTTATTCCAGAGTAATTCACGTGATGCCCGTGTCCAAGCTTTGTTAACCGCAAGCCGTAAGATCGGTACTGATATCGATTATAACGTTACGGTGGGTGGAGAAACACAGCGTGGTCTAGGCGGTCGTAATCAATCCTCTTCCACTTCTGGTGGCTTGCGAATTCCAAGAATTTATTCTATTGCGAATTCAATCAATGCTGCCACCACGTCTGCAGGTATATTCCCGCAAAGTCGTTTAGATGCGATGTATGCATATGGTGATATAACCTGGAAGGATATGTTAACCGTTAATGGTAGTGTTCGTTCTGATTGGACGAGTACACTGACCTATCCTGATGGAAGCGGGGATTATCAATATTTTTACCCTTCTATAGGAACGTCCTTTGCATTCTCTGAATTATTGCAGAAAAAGAATAAAGCCAATTGGTTGACATTTGGTAAGTTCCGTGCTAGCTTAGGTTATACTGGAGCAGGTACAGGTATTTTCGCTACTACATCAGGAAACTACTCACTGTTGGGAACTCCATTGATTGCTAATGGAACTGCTTTCCCTCAGTATGGATGGCCTGGTTATGGACTTGGAAACTTAGCACTCCGCCCACAGCGTGCTCGTGAGTGGGAATTTGGTGTTGATCTTCGTATGCTTGATAACCGTATTCGCTTGGATGTTGCCTATTACAAGAAAAATACATTCAATCAGGTGTTAAGTGTTGGTGCTCCAGCTGAAAGTGGCGTATCTGGTCGCCAGGTTAATGCCGGTAATATCCAAAATCAGGGTATTGAAGCCGTTTTATCTGCCACAATCGTTCGCAAAAAAGATTTCGAATACACGACAACTTTCAATTTCTCTCGTAATCGCAACAAGGTTATTTCACTTATTGATGGAGTATCTCAAGTTGGATTGGATTTGGCATTTGGTGCTGATGTGCAGTCTGTTGCTCGTGCAGGTAGGGATTATGGTACGATCATTACGAATTACGCCTATGCAACCAATGATAAAGGACAGCGTGTATTGAACGCCAATGGTCAATTCATCCGTTCAGGGTCATATGGTCAGGGTTTCAAAGAGATCGGTACCATGATGGAGAATTTCCTTCTGAGCAACATACATGAGTTCCGTTACAAGAACTTCAGCTTATTTGCTCAATTAGATGGTAAATTCGGTGGATTAATGGCATCAGCAACGCACCAATATGGTTCTCAGTATGGTTCATTCAAGAGCACTCTTTATGGACGTACAAAAGAAACGGGTGGTGTAGCTTGGACTGATCCGGCTGGTAATCAACGCAATGATGGTATTATTCCTGATGGTGTATTCGGTAAAGGCGTTGTGATCAATGGACAAAATGTAGAAGGAATGTCTTATGCTGAAGCTGTTCAAAAAGGACTTGCTCAACCCCTTCCTGCATGGAGATATTATGATGGTATAGCCAGCTGGGGAACAGGTATTCGTGAGTATTCTATTTTTGAAAACTCATGGGTAGCCGTACGAGAAGTATCTTTGGGCTATGATTTACCAAAGTCAATGGCTAGCAAAGTTCGTATGCAACGTCTTCGTCTTAACCTGATCGGACGTAACCTCTTTTACCTTTATAATACTACACCAGATGATATCAATCCTGAAAGTGTCTTCTCTAGCCGAGCAGGTGCATTTGCGGAATATGGTGGTATGCCATGGGTAAGACAGATTGCTATATCATTAAATGCAGGTTTCTAAATCAATTAACAAACGAACACGAAAAGAAAAATGAAGATGAAGAAAAAAATATTTTCATGGGCTTTGGCGATAGGCACAATGTCTCTTGTTAGTTGTGACAAGCAGGCATTCGTTGACCTCAATACCAATCCAGATGTTTTATACTCTGTTAAGCCCGAAGAGCAATTCTTTACCGCTTCCAGATTAGCACATGGTTCTGACTTCGAGGCATTTTATGATAATTATCGTCGTATCATGCACTGGATGCAGATGACAGCTCCACAAGGTGGTGCAGCTGCAAATACGTTCACTGAATTTGGAAATACCAATCAGCGTTTTGGTATTTTCTATCCAGGTGTTGGTAGTGTCACTACCGATGTTGGCGTATTGGCAAGTAAAATGTCCGATGCGGATAAAGCTGCCCGTCAGATGGTAGTAGCTATGGCAGAAGTGCTAAAGATCTATTACGCATTTTATGTTTCTGATATCAATGGGCATATGGCCTATACCGAAGCCTTTCAGGCTCGTTATGGTGGTACATTTACCCCCAAATGGGAAAGTCAACAAGAACTTTTCAAGATCTGGGATAGCCGCCTTAAAGCTCTTGCCAATACACTAAAAGCAGGTGCTGCAAATCAGGTTAATATGACCAGTTTTGATCAGTATTATGGTGGTAACAACACACGTTGGGCAAAGGCAGCAAATGCGCTTCGTATGCGTATAGCTATGCGTTTATTGAAACGCGATGCGGCAACGGCTACTGCTATCTTGAAAGAATGCGTAGGTGACCCTACATTGCTCATGTCAAGTAATGATGATAGCTGGGTTTATGCTGTACACAATAGCTTTACTGCAGGCGGTAACTGGAATCCTGAAGGGTTCCGTGCTCCAGCTCCAACGGTAAACTTTATGTGGGATACTCAGGATCCTCGTATCCGTTTATTCTATCAGCGTAATAACTATACTCAGGCTAATATTACTTCGGCTATTTCAGCAAATCTTTTAGCTGCTGGTTCAACAGAGCCTGCACGTCGTTTTGTTGGTGCACCAATTAGTCCGGACGTTGCTCAAAATGCAGCGAATCGTGCTATATTCACGGGCAGACGCGTTAATGCCAGTTTAACGTTGGATACTATTTCGTATATCCAATATAGATTATGGCAGCCAACTTTCGGTGGTGGAGATGGTCAAACTTTCTTCCCATTAGTTACATATGCTGATCAGCAACTAATGCGTGCAGAATGTGCTGCTCGTGGCATCACTTCTGAAAACGCAGAAACGTTGTATAATGATGGCGTAACGGCATCTATCAATTTTTATAGTCAACGTGCTGGTCTTGCTAAAGTAGTAGATTATGTTGCGGTTACTCCTGCAGAGGTCACAGCATACTTAAGCCACCCAACAGTGAAGTATAGTGCATCAAAAGCCTTAGAGCAGATCGCTATCCAAGCTTATATTAACTTCTTCAAACATCCGAATGAAGCATGGGCTAACTGGAAGCGCACAGGTATGCCAAATAAGAATACCGCATTGGCTAACGAAGATATCCTGATCAATGGTTCAGTATATCAAATTGCTCGTCGTGCAGTAATCGGTAATCCAAATCCAACTGATTTGAATTACGTTAATAAAATGGCAGCACTTGAGGATATGAAAAAAGATTCAGAATTTGGATCGGATAATCTTGATCCTCTTGGTCGAATCTGGTGGGATAAGCGATAAATCAAGGTTTGTCTAATTATAAAGTCCAGCTGGTTATGCCAGCTGGACTTTTTTTTAATACCTTTAGGGATGCAATTAAGATTACGTTATGCGTTAATTTATTGTATGCTATTCCTGAGTAGCTATGTGTATTCTCAATCTAGAATCCAGCCCATATGGAGCTCTTTAACTTCAGAAAAAATATGGTCGCCTTTTGAACAGAAATATAAGCCATTAAAAGATGATGGCCGTCTTCAGGTTATCATTCTTCTATCTACTGAATGCCCCATGTGTATTTCTTATTCCCGAACGATTGAAGCATTGAATCAACAATACGCATCGCAAATAAATTTTTATGGAGTGTTTCCTGGTCGGACATACTCCGATAAACAAGTAAACGAATTTGTATCTTCATATAAGCTCACTATACCTGTTTTTATAGATCCAAAAATGAAGCTTACTAAGCTATTGAGAGCAGAGGTTACGCCGGAAGCTTTTCTTTTTGATTCAAGTGGAACTTGTATTTATAGGGGGGCTATTGATAACTGGCTTGTAGAAATTGGGAAAAAGAAAATTAAAGCGGATGAACACTTTCTGCAGAATGCCATTGAACAAACGTTACGTGGAGAACAAGTTGCTATTAACTTTATAAAAGCACAGGGTTGTTTATTAAACGAATATTAATGATGAGATTTCCTTTCTCTTTTATTGCGTTACTGCTTTTTGTAAAATATGGTCAGTCTCAAGGTTTAACCTTTATAAAAGATGTTGCTCCTATTATTCATACAAAATGCACTCCTTGTCATCGACCAAATGAATCTGCTCCATTTTCGCTGATTACCTATGAAGACGTCTCTAAACGTGCTTCATTTATAAAAGAGGTCATTTCTTCTGGTTATATGCCGCCATGGAGATCTGATAATCATTATGTTTCTTATAGTAATGACAGATCGTTAACCGAGAAAGAAAAATCAACTATAATTTCCTGGATTGATCAAAATGTTCCAAAGGGTACTGGTGAAATCAAGACAGTTGAATTGTCTGCAAAAGTAAGTGGTAAAACAGGATATCATCGTCCTCCCGATGCTACTATTACGATGAACAAATCTTTTATTCTACCGGGTGATAATGTAGAACGTTTTATTGTATATCGTATTCCATTTGAATTAAAGGATTCAATGAATGTAGAGGCCATCGAATTCTATTCAAACAATAAAAAAATCATTCATCACGTTAATTATAGTATTCATCAGGTTCCAGAATCGATTCCTTTACAATCTGGTCCCGATATGATCAACCTTACTGAAGATGATCCTTCATTAACGGAACAGTGGAAACCGCTTAAAAAAACTATCGAATACTACGGAGGTTGGATCCCTGGAGCCTCGTATGAAAATTATCCTAAAGGAATGGGTTGGATTATGCCCAAAAGAGGTGTTATTATGTTAACCTTGCATCTGGCTCCGGCTGCAAAAGATGAGGAGTTGATAGCAGGGGTTAATCTTTTCTATACCCCGAATAAAGTTCAGCGGAAAGTAAAAGTCATCAGTTTTGGATCCGGTGGAATTGGTGAAAAACAAATCAGTCCTCCATTGACCCTTTTTCCTAATAGAGTTCAAACATTTAATCTGCAATTGATGAATCCGTCTGAAGATTTTTCTGTGATGTATGTTTGGCCTCACATGCATCTTTTAGGTAAATCGTTTAAAGCATTCGCTATTACTCCATCTGGAGATACGGTCCGTTTGGCTCATATCCCAAATTGGGATTTTCGATGGCAGGAAATTTATCGATTTAAAAAATTACAACATATACCAAAAGGGAGTAAGCTGTTTATCGAGGGCGTTTATGATAATACTATCAATAATCCTTTCAATCCAAATAAGCCGCCAAGGTTAGTAATGTCCACCGGTAATATGGAGACAACTAATGAAATGCTAACTATGCTTATGGTTTTTCTTCCTTATAAGTCAGGTGATGAAAATTTAGGTATCGATGTGCCAAAACCACTGAAGTAGGTATGAATTGGTTGAGAACTATTGTCTTGATTTTCTCTATACTGCTTACAGAAAGTATTCAGGCACAGCCACTTTTTAGATTAGTACCTGAATCTATTTCGGGTATTCGGTTTACCAATATGGTAAAAGAAAATGATTCATTGCATATTTTCAAATATGAGTATCTATACAATGGCCATGGAATTGGCGTAGGTGATTTTGATCAAGATGGATTAGAAGATGTTTTCATTGCAGGAAATGTTACCCCTAATAAATTGTATCTGAATAGGGGAAAACTGGCTTTTGAAGATATAACACAGTTTGCTGGTGTAAAAGGAAATGGTG
>Ga0315907_10003563_pt1 | contig 18218 bp, 12 predicted proteins | sample LakEriMetagenome_3_FD_203525 | JGI IMG/M metagenome (GOLD analysis project Ga0315907, IMG submission 203525) | Freshwater fungal communities from buoy surface, Lake Erie, Ohio, United States - Buoy 12 MA123 | ecosystem: Environmental > Aquatic > Freshwater > Lake > Lake biofilm | place: USA... | reverse complement strand
ACGAGCACGCTTGTGAGCACAAACCACCAATACTCGGATCGGCTCGCGCGTCCAGAGAACTGCGCATAGGTTCCAGTAGTGAGATTCCTCTTTGCTGATTCCACAAGTTCCACGATTTACCCCCCCCAATAACTGTGCGGCGCTTGGCCGCGGTGGAGTGATTATGACGAGAGATCAGGTTCCTGGGAACCCACCAATCACCTGCGTGCCACCTAACTGGCACGCGCATGAGGCACACTCAGCCCATGCTGTGGATCGGGGCAATCTTCGGAGCGCTGTTCGGCTGGATTGGGATCCTGGTCGCTGCCCTCTTCTGGGCCACCCTCGCGATCATCAAGCTCATCTGGGCGCTCACCCTCTTCGCCTTCCAGGCCCTGCTCTGGGTTGGGGCTGCGCTGCTAGTTGCGACCAGATGGCTTGCGCAGCGATTTGGACAGGCTCCCCCAACACCCCTTCCAGCATCCAAGAAGGTCTCTACGCGATCCGGCTTGAAGCCAAAGCGAATCAAGCCACGGTCGAACAGGAGTTGACGGTCGCACGCTCCTGAGGGAGCCTCAGCGCGTACCATCAGGCACGTACCAAGCGCGTATCAGCAGAGGAGCCAACGGTGAAGAAGCTCGAACGACTTGAACCGGTTCACCCACGGGAGATCTGGCCAACTGAGCCAGAGTTCACCAAGTGGTTGGCGGAACCTGAAAATCTGCTGCAGCTTGGTGAAGAGGTAGGCATTGATCTAGCGCTGATTGAGGTCGAGGCGGCAGTAGGCGACTTCTCTGCAGACATTTTGGCGAAAGACATTGCGAATGACGAGAGAATCATCATTGAGAATCAGTTTGGTTCAACGAATCATGATCACCTAGGTAAGATTATTACCTATGCATCTGGGCATGCAGCCAGCCGAGTGATCTGGATCTTTGAAAACATCCGTGAAGAACATCGCCAAGCAATTGATTGGCTGAATAACAATACGGATGACGACCTCTCGTTCTTCGCTGTTGAGCTAGAAGTTTGGCGTATTAAGGACTCCGATCCTGCACCGCGGTTCAACATTGTGTGTAGACCGAATGACTGGGCGAAGACCATCAAGCAGCGCGGTACCGCAGGTGAGATGACTGGCGGTCAGCAGCAGCAGTTTGAGTTCTGGACCGCGCTTCGCGACCACAATCGCGAGAAGCAGCTCAATGTGCGACTACAATCACCGTTGCCACAGCATTGGACCAATGTCAGCATCGGCACGAGCCTTGCACACGTGGCGCTGACAATGCACCGACCTGACGAGCGATTGGGTTGTGAGTTGTACATCAATGACGAAAAAGACCTATTCCAATACCTCATGAACAATAAGGCGGCGATCGAAAATGAACTCGGAACTGAACTTGAGTGGCGCGAGGCGAAGAAGGCGTGCCGAATTCTTCAATACCGCTTCGGCTTTGATATTGAGAAGCCACAAGGCTATCCAGCGCACTTTGATTGGCTACTTGAGCGCGCCACAACGTTCAGAAAGGTGTTTGGTGCGTGGGTTATGAAGTATCAGCAGCAATAGAATCTGCATCACCACAAGATAAATGCAACCTAATCAGCGAGTTAAGCGCAATCGACTGGTGAAAGGTGCGCCAGTCAGAGACCGACTAGAAGGCTCCGCAACGTTTGACTCCGTATCCCTTGAGTCGCTGCTCTGGAAGGCAGCGAACATGCTGCACTGGCGGGTCAGCAAGGCGCAGTTCCGTGACTATCTCTTCCCGCTCCTCTTCATGAAGCGGATTAGTGATGTCTACGACGAGGAGCGCGCCGAGGCACTCCGCGCATCAAACGGCGACGAGAGCTACGCCAACCTCCCTGAAAATCACCGGTTTGTCATTCCGGCAGGAGCGCACTGGCACGATATTCGCTCTGCGCGCGCTGACGTCGGTGCTGCAATCGTCCACGCGATGTCTGAGATTGAGCGCGCTAACCCGGATCGCCTCGCCGGCATCTTCGGAGACGCAGAGTGGACGAACAAGGAAGTGCTGACTGACGGTCACCTATCGGCGTTGGTTGAGCATTTCAGCTCCATCAATCTCTCAAACGCCTCTACCCCTGGCGACGTGCTCGGTCGAGCCTACGAGTTTCTACTCAAGCAGTTCGCCGACCTCTCCAAGCGCAAGAAGGCCGGTGAGTTCTACACCCCGCGCGCCGTCATTCGCTTGATGGTCAACATCCTGGACCCTCACCCCGGCGAAACGGTGTACGACCCCGCCTGTGGCACCGGCGGAATGCTGCTGGAGGCGCTCAACCACATTCGTGATGATCGCGGTGGGAAGGGTGGCGCCCTCGCCGGCGTGCTCTTCGGTCAAGAGAAGGAGCTTGCGACATCGGCGATCGCACGCATGAACCTCTTCTTACACGGCGTTGAGGACTTCTCGATTGTGCGCGGCGACACCCTCAACCACCCAGGGCACCAGGTTGCCAATGCGCTGCGCCAGTTCGACTGTGTCCTCGCCAATCCGCCGTTCTCACTTCAGGATTGGGGTGCCCCGGCATTCGCCACCGACCCGTGGGGTCGGAACAAGTTCGGTACGCCACCGGTGAAGAACGGCGACTACGCCTGGATCCAACACATGATCGCGTCCATGCGGCCAGAAACTGGGCGTGTGGCGGTTGTGCTGCCCGACGGAGTGCTCTCGCGTGGCAACGCCGAGGGAAAGATCCGCAATGCGCTACTGGAAGCGGACTTGATTGAGGCGGTGATCAAGTTTGGCCCAGGACTCTTCTACGGCACTGGCCTTGATCCAGTAGTGATGGTGCTCCGAGCCAAGAAGGCGCCAGAGCACAAGGGAAAGATGCTCTTCATTGACGCCTCGGATATCTACACCTCACAGCGCGCGAACAACTTCCTTACGGACGATCAGGCTGATGCGATCTTCGGTGTCTATCGCGCCTTTGAAGATCGGCCTCACCTCGCTCGCGTCGTTACGCTGGATGAAGTCCGCGCCGAAGGCGGGATCTTGACGGTTCAGCGCTACGTCGAGCGTGCCGCCAAAGGCGAACAAATCAGCTACGACGCTGCTCGAGCCGAGCTCATGACAGCGCTTGACGAGCACGAAGCAGCGGCGAGCGCCCTGGAGTTGCTACTTCGTGATCGTGGGCTTATCGGCGCTGGAGGCACACGCTGATGGCCCGCATGAGCGTCGCCGAGATCGAACGCTACCTGTGGGGCGCAGCGAACATTCTCCGCGGCGCGGTGAGTGCTGCTGACTATCAGGACTACGTCTACCCACTAATCTTCTATAAGTGGCTCTCCGACCGGCACGACGAGGCGCGCGCTGCTGCCCTCGCGGCGTCTGGTGGCGACACTTCCTACGCCGAAGCCCGTGAGCACTACGAGTGGGTGCTTCCTTCGGCTCGATCGTGGAGCGAGCTACGGAGCGTGCCGGCCGACATCGGCGAATGGCTGACTGAGGCGTTTGGGGAGATTGAGCGCGAGAACCCGCGACTGGCCGGCGTCTTTAGCTCAGGCGCTCGCTGGACGAACAAAGAGAAGGTCTCCGATCGCACCCTGGCAGCACTCATTGAACATCTCTCGACGCGCACCCTTGACTCTGCTTCGATCAGCGAGGACGAACTCGGGAACGGGTATGAGTATCTGATCCGTGAGTTTGCGTCTGATGGCGGACACAATGCGCAAGAGTTCTACACGAACCGCACGGTCGTTCATCTCATGACGGAGATCCTGCAAATCAAAGAAGGTGAGCGCGTCTACGATCCGACCTGCGGCACGGCGGGGATGCTCATCAACGCCGCGGCGCGCCTGCGTGAGCGTGGCCAGGATGCGGCGAAGCTGAAGCTCTACGGGCAAGAGATCAAGGCGGAGTCGGCCTCCATCGCTCGGACCAACCTTTACCTGCACGGGATCCGTGAGTTCGAGATCCGGGTCGGCGACACGCTGCTCAACCCACGCTTCCTCTCTGGCGACCGGCTCGAAACCTTTGACGTGGTGCTCGCCAATCCGCCGTACTCGATGGATCTCGATCAGGCTTTCTGGGCCCAGGATCCCTGGGGCCGGAACGGTTTCGGCACACCGCCTCCGGGGAATGCCGACTACGCCTTCTTTGAGCACATCTTGGCCTCGATGGATCCGGCGACCGGTCGCTCGGCGACACTCTGGCCGCACGGGATCCTCTTTCGCACCCCAGAGATCCGCAAGGCGATCCTTGAAGCTGATCTGATTGAGGCGGTAATCGGGCTGGGCCCAGATCTCTTCTACAACAGCCCGATGGAGAGCTGCGTCGTCATCTGCCGCTCGAAGAAGTCGCCGGATCGACAAGGAAAGGTGCTGTTGATTGACGCATCAAAGGACTACGTCAAGCGCGGCAAGCAGAGCGAGCTGACCGAAGAGCACCAGCGTAAGATCGCAGATGCTTACCTCTCGTTTGCTGATCGGGAAGGGTTCGCCAAGGTCGTCCCCTTGGATGAGATCCGAGAGCGCGATCACAGCTTGAACATCCCTGAGTACATTCGGCGTTCAGTAACTGGGGTACTACCTGCTGACGAAGCGATCGCTCAGTGGGCCGGTGCGGTTAAGTCGCTCCGAGAACATGCTGCCGCGGTAAGGGGGATCTCTTCATGAGTGACCGCGTGCAACTTGGTTCTCTCGTCAAACTGAGCACAGAGAGCGCCAAGGATCCGGCGGCCGTCGGACTCACTCGCTCAGTAGGGCTTGATCACATTGACTCAGACGATCTTCGGCTACGACGCTGGTCAGACATTGGAAATGGAGCAGATTTCACTCGCGTATTCCGGTCTGGCGACGTCCTTTTCGGCAAACGCCGCTCGTATCAGCGCAAAGTCGCTCTCGCAGACTTTGACGGTGTGTGTTCGGGTGACATCCTTGTTGTTCGAACTGCAGATCCCCGTCTTGACGGGCTCTATCTGGCCTACTTACTTGCTTCTCCGCTGTTCATTGGGCACGCAATCAGCTCTTCCGCAGGATCTCTGTCGCCGCGGATCCGCCCGCGCGACCTTGAGCGCTTTGAGTTCGCCCTCCCCTCGCTCGACGAGCAACGCCATGTCGTTGAAGTGATGCGAGCGGTGGATCGGGAGATCGCGCTGTCGAACGATATTGTGAATGCGTCCAACCAAGCGTTGCTGGCGTTTATCACTACGAAGTTGATCAAGGAAAATGGAGCTCGCGCGTGGAAATCAGCCCGCCTCGGCGAACTCGCTTCTATTGAGTATGGCGCTCCGTTACCGGCCGCATCGCGCCAGGGCGGCTCAATCCCCGTGTATGGTTCGGCCGGCATCGTAGGCTGGCACAGTTCAGCTCTTATTGAGGAGCCAAGCGTGATTATTGGAAGGAAGGGAAGTGCGGGTACCGTGTATTGGTCTTCCACTCCGAGTTATCCGATTGACACAGCTTTTTGGGTAAAAGTTAAGGGACAACTCCTCCCTAAGTTCTGTTATTACACGTTACTTGGGTCAAATGTGCCGAGGTTAGTTGCAGGAACTGGGGTGCCAGGTTTGAGTCGGCAAGCTCTACTCACTGTGCCCGTGGCCTACCCTTCACTTGAGGAACAACTTGCGCTGGTAGAACACTGTGAGGAATATGAGAACTTGCGTTCTTCATCAGTCAATGCAATGGGTGCGTCGCGTTCATTGCGTACGACCCTCTTACAGGAGCTAATCGGATGAGCGAGCAGACGCGCCTCGACGAGCTCACGACCGCCGAGCAGCTCGCTGTCGACACGATGGCGACGACTGGTTGGACCTTTGTCAAGTCAGACGCGCTCGCACGTTCGAAGACCGATGTCCTGCTCGAAGGCCGGTTGACTGCCGCCCTCACCCGGCTCAATCCCGATTTCAGCGCCGCCCAAATCTCGCAGCTGGTGCGCGAGCTCCGCACCCTCTGTCTTGAGTCGCCAAACGGTCTGGTCAGCGCCAATGAGGAGTTCGCGAAGTTCCTGACTGGCGGTGCCGGCGTCGAGGGAGGCGGAGTCAGCCGCCCATTCGGCCCAAGCGGTCGTCACGTGACGGTGCGCCTGATTGACTTTGACCACCCTGAGCTCAATGACTGGGTCGTCACCCGTCAGTTGGAGTTCGAGCAGGGCACCAAGAAGGCGCGCTTCGACACCGTCGGCTACGTCAATGGGATCCCACTCCTCTTACTCGAACACAAGACTCCAGTTCGGAGTGGCGTCTCTTGGGTCGATGGCGCGATCCAGGTGGTCGGCAACCGCGAACGTCCTGGCTACACCGACAACGTGCCCGCCTTCTTCGTGCCAAACCTCGTGCTCGGCGCCTTTGATATGCGCGGCCTCGGCGTCGCTGCGGTGGGCACGCCGGTTGAGGACTGGGCCCCCTGGCGGCAGATGGTCGCGGGGCGACCGAGCACACTCGATGACGGCCGGGAGTCGCTGACCGCGTTTGCTGCCCCGGCGATGCTGCTTGATCTGCTTCGTCTCTACACCCTCTACGGCTCGCGCGATGGGCGACGTTTCAAGGTCGTCGCGCGCTACCAGCAGGTCGACGCGGCACGAGCGATCGCCGAGCGCGTGCGCGACGGCGGGCCACACAAGGGGCTGATCTGGCACTTCATGGGCTCCGGCAAGAGCCTGGTCATGCTCTTCGCTGCGCGGGCGCTGCGCGCTGACGCGACCTTGAAGAAGCCGCCGGTACTGCTCGTCGTTGACCGTAACGAGCTCGATACCCAGATCAGCGGCACCTTCCGCGTCCACGACATTGATGGCTTCAGCGAGATCAACGATGGTGATGACCTCGCTCAACGGCTCCGCGATGGGGCGCGGCTGATCTTGGTCACGACGATCCAGAAGTTCCGTGAGGATCGTGGCGAGCTCAACTCAGATCCGTTCATCGTGCTCGTTGACGAAGCCCACCGGACCCAAGAGGGCGACTTTGGTCGTCGCATGCGCGAAGCGCTGCCAAACGCCTTCTTCTTCGGTATGACCGGCACACCGGTAAACCAGGTTGAACGCAATACGTTCATGAACTTTGGCGCGGAAGAGGATCGGGCGAATGGTGGGTACATGTCGAAGTACTCATTTGCCGACTCAATCCGGGACAGGACCACTGTGCCGCTGCGCTTTGAGCACCGGCGTGTCGAGCTTTCCATTGACAAGGAAATGCTTGACGCAGGGTTTGATGAGATTTGCGCAACTCTTGAACAAAGCGAGAAAGCCCAAATCAGCAAGAAGGCCGCCACCTATCTCGCCCTCGCCGAAGATCTTGATCGGATCGAGGCGGTGGCAAAGGATGTCGCTGAACACTTTGACGCGCGCGTTCGGCCACTCGGGTTCAAGGCGCTGCTCGTCGCGCCAAGCCGCAAGGCATGTGTCCGGTACAAGGAGGCGTTTGACAAGCTGTGGCCAGAAACGAAGACGGATGTCGTGATGACGCTCCCTTCGTCCGACCCACAGGAGTGGAAAGATCGCTACGAGCGCAGCAAAGAGGCAGAGCTAAAGCTGCTCGAGAGTTTCCGTTCGTCGGCCGGTCAGCCCCAGCTCCTCATCGTCACCGCGCGACTCCTAACGGGCTGGGACGCGAAGATTGTCCAGGCGATGTATCTCGATAAGCCGATGCGTAACCACACGCTGCTCCAGGCGATCTGCCGCACGGCACGCACATACACCTCACCGCAGGGGAGCACTAAGCAGTTCGGCCTCATCGTCGACTACGTCGGGATCTTTGATGAGGTCGGACGGGCCTTGACGTTTGATGACGCAGAGATGCGCACGGTCGTCACGGCGCTCGATGGGCTCAAAGAGAAGATCGGCCCCCTTATTGCCGAATGCTCAGCGATGCTCGCATCAGTGGATCGGACGCTGTCGGGGTACGACGTGATCTTGGCTGCTGACCAGGCGCTTGGCGAAACTCGTGAAGAGTTCGCGCAGCGATTTGCTGAGATCGGCAAGATCTGGGAAGCGCTGCACCCAGACCCGGTGCTCGCACCGTTCCGTGATGAGTACCGCTGGCTTGCGATGATCTACAACTCTCAGCGTGAGCAGGGGGCTGAGGTCTCCCTGCGATGGGAGGCAATCGGCCCGAAGACCCGTGCGCTTATTGAGGAGGCGGTTGGCGTGCTTGGTGTCGTCGCAGCTGCTGCACCAGTAGACATTGACGTTGAGGCCTTGCAATCCCTTACTCCAGAGATGATCCAGAAGCGCGTGAAGGAGATTGAGAAGTCGCTCACCGCACGGCTCCGTCGAATGCAATCAGACCCGCGCTTCATTGCGCTCGGGGAGCGGCTTGAAGCGCTGAAGCGGCGCGCTGAGGAGGGGTTGCTCAGCAGCATTGATTTCCTGAAGGAACTGCTGGTACTGGCACGGGAGACAACAGAGCAGGAGCGTGCATCAGGGATTGAGCCAATCGATGAGGTGGAACTGCGCAAGGGGGCTCTGACAGAGCTGTTCCTCGCCTCACGCAATCCTCAGACGCCCGACATCGTGCGTCGGTTGGTTGACCGCATTGACGAGGTTGTGCGCGCGATCACCGGAGATTTCAGCGGCTGGCAGGAGACGCACTCGGGAAAGAAGAGAGTAGAGAAGGCCGTGCTGGACATCCTCTTGTCCTTCCAGCTGCATGGCGACGCGGAGTTGCGTGAGCGTGTGCACGCGTATATCCGCTCAAACTACTGAACCAACGTAGGTAGTCCCGTTGGTCGCCAGGAGCAGATGCAGCCGCGCGCTTCTTCGGGAATTCCCTGAGGGATTTAGTAGATACAGCCCGCATCGCGTTTAGCGAAAAGGTTCAAAGGATTCACCAGCGGATTGGCAATACCCTTGACTGAATCTTTCGCAGGTCTTACCGTCCGCCGTCCAGCGGGGGCTTCCCCGAGGTAGTTGGAGGTGCCAGGCATGAGTGCTCGGAAGGATCCACAGGGCGAGCGACCAAAGTCCACGAGGTTCGACGATCTCCCTTCGGGGCCGATCGTGCCGTTCGATCCGAGCTGGGATGCGGGACCACGAGCGCAGCGCACCGAACTCCCCATCACCGCAATGGCCGAAGGCGCTGAGGATGCGCGATCTGGAATCTTCGTTGCCGCATACAACCCGAGCGATGCTGGTGCGTTGCAGCGCAGGCTGGCGAACCGCTGGGAGGAAGGGCTCGATCTTGCCGGCGCGGATCTGCGCCGAAGGGATATTGCGGCACTAGAAGAAGAGCTCACTCGATGCACGCTTCAAGGTGCGGATCTGAGCGGCGCGCGACTCGTAGACACGCACCTGGAGTACGCCAACCTGCGCGGCGCAAATCTCGCTGGCGTGCAGGCCCTTGTCGTGGACTTCACAGGAGCAGACCTTCGGGAAGCGAATCTCTCCCGTGCAAACCTCACGCTCGCCAGCATGGGAGCGGCGATCCTCGCAGGTGCCAACCTCGAGGAGGCAACGCTCACATCAGCGAAGATGGCCGCCGCGAACCTGCGTGGTGCCAACCTGCGCGGGGCTGATCTCACTGGGGCAGACCTTCGCGGTGCAGACCTAACCGGCGCAGATCTCTTCAGGGCAGTCCTCTATGACACGGACTTCTCGGGCGCCGTGATGCCGAACGGTGTGCGCTTCCGCGACCCAGACGACGACGTCAGCGACGAGATCGCCATGACCTACTCCCGGCCATGATCCAGAAACCAGGCAAGCAGTTTGGCGCGAAAGAGCGCGCTGAACTTGCTAAAGAGATCCACACACAGATGGCAGCGATGATCGCGCAGGAGCAGCTTCGCCCGTACGAGGAGCCACATGAGAACGGCCGCTGTATTTATGTGCTCCAGCTAAGAGACGACGTCTGGGATTGCAAGTCATGCACCAAGCTGTTCAAAGGTGTCAAGGACCGCAGGACGGCGTTCTATGTTGGGAGCACTGGTAAAACAAACGCAATCCGGCTTGAACAGCACTTGGCGTATTCGAATCACGCCATGAAGAATGAAACAGACGCGGCGCAAGTTGCTCCGCACCTCTTGCAACGCGAACTGTGGCTCGAGCCACATGACAGCGTCTCTGGCAGTCCGCTGGAGAAGCGCATCAAATGGCACGCTGAGATGCGTGCGCTCGAAGAGATTGTCATCCCCCGAATCATCCGCGAAGCGGGATTCGCCGTTTATGCGGGCGGCGAAACTAATCCGAACGGTACCTGGAAGCGGAAATCGTTTCCACGGAAGAAGCGGAAGACAATCAGCAAACCGAGCTAAGGGCGTCCAGTGTCTAGCGGTCTGCTCGTATTGAGTTGCGTGCCTGGGCACGCGCCCCAGAGTCCGCGTCCTGCAGCCTTCGCCTTGCGCGCTGCGTTGAGGAGTCGCTGATCAAATGCACCACGTGCACCGTCCGGGAAGTAAGGCACCGCCGCGCCGCGTTTGACCATTGCGAGGTTGACCAAGAACTCTGAGTTCCACACCCACGCCTGCAAGATTCCGTCCGCGTCCTCTTCGGGAAGGTTCGGATCGGTGGTGATGCTCACGGGCATTCCCTCAAGAAGCATTGTTGCCAGCTCTAGTTCTGCCTCTTCGCCGTAGCAATCGATCCCGGGCTCAGGCGCATCAATCTGTGCGAGACTGATGGGGATGATGTCTTCGTACGCCACGCACTCGTACCCACGTGAGATGCAAAGCTCGAATACATCTGAGCCATTGAGATCAAACATAATCCCATCAATGAAGACCGGCCCGTCAATGATTGTGGTGCCGTCCTCGTATTTGTAGGCAGGGATAAGCAGGCTTCCAGGCGACTCTTCTGGAAAGGTCGGAGAAGGAAACAGGTCTGGCGTCTCCAATGAGGTTGCTTCTGGCGTAGGGCTGGGTGATGGTGTTGCGCCCGGAAGCTGTGCACGTTCTGGTGCGGTACATGCCTGGCCAGTGAGCGCGAGGGCCAGCAGGGAGATCGCTAGTACGCGCACAGTACGTGGGGGATGCACTTAGCCAGGGTAGTAGTCGGATGGGTCGGGTGGCGGAGCGTCCCCCAACAGCCATCGGATGAATCCGACCAAAACGATGCCTCCGAACCAGATATAGACGAGCTCCTCGCCGATCCTGGAGCGCCAAGCCGACTCCCCAGCGTGTGGTACACGCTTACGCCACCACTCATGCCAGATCCCCACGGCCACTCCGCCCAGGAGCCACGCCGTCTGGAGGGTGCTCAGGAACTCACTCATCTAGCCCCCTTTTCACGTTCACGTGCCAGAAACCTGGCATGCCCAGCCTCAGAATGTGGATAACTTTCATGCGAAGGAGCCTCACCTCCACTGAATTATGAGGTAGGCTCGCCAACCGAACAACGAGACCCGCCGCTCATCGAGCGCCCGGCACCCTCGCAGTCGCTATAGGGAGGGGCAACATGCAACTACTTCGCCGTGCTGCTTCTGCCTTCCTGGCCCTCTGGCTGCTCTTTGGCGCATTCTCTGCAGCTCCGGCCCCCGTGCGGGCTGAAGAGAACGGCGCGGGTTTGGCGGCGGCGGTGTTTGCATTTGACTTCTCTGGCTCGGTCTTTTGCTACAAGGATGGCGCACCAGACCCAACCTGTAAGGACGCAATCAATGAAGCCCTTTCAGCGTCAGTAAACGCTCTAGCGAATGAAATTGAAAACAACGCGGACAAATACACCAACCGCAAGTTTGACTTCTTGGTCTCAAGATTCGGTAGCGCCTCTAAAGGTTCAGTCGAGGTGTGCCGTGGAAACACTGAAACAGCCACTTACGAATTAGTCAGCTGCCTACGGAAGGTATCCCAACTCTATTTGGATCCATCTAGTCAACTTGGCGGCACATCGTTTGTGCCAGAGTTGCAAGAGTTGGACCAATACAGCAACTCACGCTGCGGCCTAATCCTTTTCACAGACGGAACGCCAGACGATAAGAAGGACGCACTTGAGCTCGCGAAGGAATCAACGTGTGCAATTCTTCCAGTTTCAACTGGCACAGGAGAAATTGACCAGACGTATTTGCGAGACATAACAAGCACTGATCTTGCAAGCATCCCAGGCTGCAGCAACCAAGAGTTTATGTGGTCTACCGTGTATTTCGAGTCGGCCGCTGACGCCGCGGATGCGATTGGCCGCGCGCTAGATAAGGTGGCATGCCTAGAGAAAGTTCCTGCACCGGCATGCATGAACATCTCCGAGTATCAGACCGCACTTGAGGCTCTCGGGTTTGTAGTGACACTAGGAAGTGGCGTGGATGGTAGCCAATTCCCTAGCCCGTCAGGAATCAAACCAATTCCTGGAACGCGACTGGATAAGGGTCAGACAATTACAATCACATCCGCAAGCTCAAGTGCTCCGGGCCAGTGTGTTCAGCCACCTGAACCGACAGAACCTCCCCCACCGCCTCCACCACCTGCGCCACCCTGCGTAGCTGACGGACCGCTTTCGTGGCTCGGCTGTAATCCTTGGTTCTTGCTTGTCCTTCTTGGACTAGTTCTTGCACGCCTTTGGTGGATTACTCGCGATCTACAGGTTTCAATCAACGGCCAAGAAGCCGTTGCCCTAAGGGGTGGAACGCTTGTGGGGTTTGACGTACACGGGGGTGACGCCTCGCGGGTGGCGAATCCAAATCGAGCCGAAGTCAAGATCAGTAGGTCGTTCTTCCGGTTCTTCCCTGGCACCCGAGTCAACGCCGCCGCGCTTGACTCATCACCCATCACCGCAAGCGAAAAGTTTGAAATCGGTAAGCCCATTGAGCTGACTTCAGCCCTAACCGCTCGGATTACCTATGGCAATCCTCGTCGTGTGACTTACTCAGGTGGGACGCCTGACGAACCAACAGATTTCTCAAGTGGCTCAGGTTCAAATAGCGGCGGTTCAGTAAGCAGTGCGTTGTAGCAAGAAAGAGGTTGGAAGATGAGTTTCGGACAGCGCTTCATTTATGTAGGGGTCGGCGGAAGCGGTCAGACAATCGGGCGTGAGCTTGAAGGGATGCTACGCAACCAGATCTGCGGACCCAATGGAAACAAGGCTCGGCTTGACGAAGGAAAACTTCCAGAGCTTCGCGCTCACGAGTTGCCCCGCTTCATCCAGACCATCTACATCGACTTCGCCGAATCAGATCTTGCCTCAACAGAAGCGTCACTCCACGCTGATCCAAAAATTGTGGACGCGACAGCTACTTTCATCCACGCACTGCCAAACTTTTCTGCATCCAACCAGATTACGAACCAGCTTCGAACTGTAGAGGATGCAATCACTAAGTCATGGCTCCCGCCGCGGGTCGGAGACTGGGGCACTGAGCCCACGTTTGCCCCACTAGCTGTCGGCGCAGGTCAGTACCCAACTATCGGGCGCGCGGCGCTCTTCGCGATGCTTTCTGACCGTGGGCCTGAAGGACTGCTTGGACAGTTTGATGTTGCGCTAGGTCGCATCACGAGCTCAAAAGGTGACCTAGAGCGCTACAACCCAGAGGGACAAGTCAGCGACAAGGTGATTATCCTCGTAGGCGGTTCACTTTCGGGCGGTACCGGCGGTGGAATCATGTACGACATCATTCAGCTGATTACGCACCGCGCAGACCAAAAACTTGGCGCCGATGTCACGGTTGTGCCCCTAGTTGCACTTCCCAAGAACTTTGATTCAGTCTTAGGGGAGGCAAAGCGCCGCTCCAGTAGGCTAAACGCCGCCCGTGCCCTTGCGGATCTTGGGGGGCTAATCGATATCCAGAATGCACCCCCGCCAACGCCTCAAAAACCTCTCCGCTACCCACACAAACTTTCGTTTGAGATGCCTGCGGGCGTTGTCAAATCAGCATTCCTGTTCGATACACCTGTGGACATGAAGGGTACTCCGATTGAGCGCTCCATCGCGCGTTTTGCACTTGACCTCGTATCGGATGTCGAGGCGGCCAAGACTGGCGGCGTGAATTCTGCCTCGCAGCGATATATGCCGTTGCTGGACAAACTTGTGAACGACACTGGTCTTCTTCAACTTGACCACCCAACGTTTGTTGGCAGACGCCCATTTGCGATGGCTGCAACCGTGGAGATCCACGATGAAATGCGAGAAGTGGCAACGCGAATCGCTGAGGACCTGTTTAGTGACTACTTCATTGACCATGCTCTCGCGAAGCGCGCGGAGGCCGGCGCTATTCAACCTCTCAGGCGAGCCTTTGCAAAGCAAATCGGTATGGTGGCACCAACGGAGGCTCGATCGGGCATTGTGCAATTTGATCGGCTTCTGAGTCAAGTATTGGAAGCTCGTAACAAGCGCGAAATGGACGAGGCTCACCAGGCCTGGCAGAAGAAGTTGAAGGAGTTTACCGACTCCGAGGCTTCAGGCGCGTTCTTTGCAGGAGCGAGAGAGGGGATGGGGAAAACCGCCCAAATTCTCACTGACGACCCTAGAAAACTTGGGAAAATTGCACGAGAGGTAGCCATCGCAAGTAAGTCGCCAATCACAACAGTGTTGATGGTCATGGAGGCTGCTCTCGGAGACATAAGTAACAAAAAGATGCCTTATGAGGCACCGAAGGAGGCCGATTTCAAGAACATTGATGACCTCGTCGAGATTCCGTTCCCGAATGTCTTTAAGCGAGTGCCGAGGACCGGCCTAGATAAAGAGTTTGCCGCTATTCAAGAGTACAAGATCTATCTGGCGTGGGAGGGGTTCCTCGCCTCCCCAGCTGGTCAACCAATTCGAAACATGGCCAAGGACGCCCGTGATCGTATTGTGCAGATGATCAATGCACTTGAGGCAAAAGCAATGAGCTTCCGTGAAGAGCGGTCATCAAGGCAGGCCTCCCTAAAGACTGCTGCGCTTCTTTCCAACTCGCCAGATCCGCAAGAGTATTACCAGGGTATGTACCAACGCACCACCGACGCTCTTGCAGAAACCTTTACTGTGGATGAAAAGACACCAGGACTCATAGCGCGTGCTGTCATTGTAGATACTCAGGAGTACGCGCTTCAAAACTGGGAGCGGCAAGAGGGGGGAAAAGTAGAAAAGCTTCCCGACAGCATTATTGACTCGGTGCAGCGCTTAGTGCACGACAAGCTTCAGAAGAAGGCTGGGTTGTATACCAGCCTTCAGGCGCTTCTTGATATGGCAGAGGTCCGCCGTGGCGCAGCAACCGCAGAAGATAGCGCTGTCAGCAGACTCGGCTCGCTTATCTTGAACAAGGTGAACACAAGCTTGGTTCCGCCAGTCGTCTCCTCAGAAGCTGAAACAAGAGTTACCGTGAGTTTCCCCGGGGATGATGCACCAAAGAAGCGTGAGTGGCTGCGGCACGTACTTGAGCAGAACCCCCTTGTGGCACCACACCTCGAGCGTCTAACTTTCGTACCTCGCTCCGCTTCCGATTCAATTGCAGTCGGCATTTCGGTCGTTGGGCTCGGGCTTCTTGACGTCCCAGACGGTGCGGCTTCGGTAAACACTTGGGTTAACGCTGCGCACTCACCAAAGGGAACTGACCGTCTGGCCTGGCGACAGCGCATCGGTTTCCGCGACAGCATTGCATTTGTGAATGAAGAGGGAAGGGTGGCGATGATTCAGCGTCTGATCGCTGCGGCGTATAACGACCGGCTCACCCCGTCCCCTGCAGACCCTCAGGACAAGGACTCATTCGTAACACTTAGCCTGCACTTTGGCAGCGCACAGGCCGAGCCAATTCGCGTGCCTCTCCAGGGAGCATTCCCAGACAAGCTTGCGCAAGTACCTGATGCGTTCCTTGAGACAATCGCACACGAATATGCATCTGATCGAGGAAGAGCAGTCGGCCAGATCCTCACGGAGCTCTCTGAGCTCGTGCCTGATGGGGCGAAGACGGGCCGGCTGAAGCCCGCATCAGATGTATCACCACTCTTCAAGGCGTTTGTTGGCCGGCACTTCAAGACTGGGAACTCAGACGCCCAGAGTGAATTGAAGGCAATCAAGACGCGTGTAAAGGAAATCATTGAGGAGAAGCGCAAAGCGGGCGACGACGAGTATTTCGGTGAACTCCGATTGAGCGCTCTTAAGGAGTATGAAAGGTTCTGGATTGAAGATGTGCCAGCTGCACTGAAGCGGCCGTACAATATTCTGGGGCACAACTCACTTTGGGATATCTGTAAGGCAACCTTTGACGAGGTCGCAGCTGATGACCTAGGAGGCCTGACGGGATCCCATCTGGATCTCAAGAAGCGCGCCTAAAGAGTCAGCGCATGAACGGTGTGATTCTTGTTGATCTTCGTAACGAAGATCTGCTTCAGCGCCTCTCTGCTCTGACAGGTCCTGGTGGCATTCGGGAACTTGGTCGCGCTCTTGGATTTGATGTGTCTGAGGCGCAATCAATCAAGCTGCCAATTCGCTTGCTCATCTTGGATCCCCGGACAACCGGTCGCGGACCGAGAGTGTCTGAGTCAATCATCGCTCGCCTTCTAGAGGTCGATCCGCCGATTCGCGCATTAGTGGCTCTTATCCCGCACGAAGATATGGACAGAGAGCATTTGGGAGACCATGCTCTCCCAGGGATCTACTCATTCCCTCACGTGAAGGCCATCGAAATGCGCGGGGATCGCCTCTCGTCGGTGCACGAGGGAAACTCCGCTTCGGCAACAGAATTCCCTGCCGACGCGAGGTGGGCCGATGACTACCGACGAGATGCGCAGGAGTTCCTTCTTGATCCGCAGACCTTTGATCGAACGTGGGAGTCAATTCAGCAGGGTCAGGTGGTGTCTCTTGGAATCCGCGTTGCTGGCCTTGGCGCAGGACGTGATCGCGCAGTTGCGGATGCGGCGCTGCGACTCTCCGCAGAGCTTGATCCTTTGCGAGAACCCGCAACAGGAAGCGAACTGCCTGATCGCTGGAGCATCGACAACGAACTCCTCCCGGTTGCAGAAAGCGATCTCAATGCTGCAGCCACGCGCGAGGAGGAGCTGCACCTTCCAGCGGGGGTTGGCGCAATTGCCCGGGTGCGAAAGGTCTTCTTTACGTCGGTGCTGAAGCCGTCACCAGAGCGGTACAACGGAGTCTTCAACGGAATTGGCCAACGGCTAAAGGATCGCCCGGAACGACTTGCCGCACTCCTTGAAGCAACGGAGCGAAGAGAGGCTGACGGAATGTTCAAGGTCCACCCTGTTGCAGCCGCTGATCTTGACGCTGAGTTTGGCGGCGGGGTTGTCTACGGAGATTCGTACGCGAAGCTGTATGCGGAAGGGCGAGACGCATCGTCGCAGATTGAGAAGATGGTGCGAACAGCTTCTGACTACATTGGCCGCGGCGTTGCAGCTGCAATCCCCGCGCGTTGGTTGCACCAAGATGAGGAGGCGGTGCGTCCCGTTGGCACCGCTGAGGGTGTTGCCATGCTGCGAGACCCAAATGAAGCCTGGAATGAATCAGCGCGCACGACCGCTGCCGATCGCCCACAGGGTGCGTGGCCGGCGGGTCTCCCTCTGCGCGGGGCCTTCCTAGCGGTAGGTGTACTGGTTGCGTTTGCCGCAGGGGTGGGGGAGCCTCAGTGGCCGCTCCTCAGTTGGGTAGCGCTCGGCATTGGGCTCTTTGTGCCGGCCGTGCTTTCACCGGCCTTGCGCGCTCGCATTGATGCCCAATTGCTGCTCTGGGGAGTAGCTGGCTTCACCGTAGCGCGCCTGCTGATCGATCCGCAGAGCCCAACGAATGACCTGATCTCTTTCCCTCAGTCATGGGAGCTACACCCAGGGCTGAGGCTTGCGATTGCTGTTGCAGGGGGGCTCGCGGCAGCGTCTGCGGCGGCAGCCCTCGTCGCATTTGAGGCGGCGGCAGAGCACGCCCTCCCCGGCCCGATCGGCTGGGTCTTGCGCCGTGTGTTCGGTGGACTCCGCCGCTTGATCGCGTTTGTCGTTGCGTTCGCTGCGCTGAGCGTTGTGTTCAATACCGGTTCAATGGAGGTCTGGACCCCCTCAGCAATCACTGACGACACCTTCTCGCGAGCATCGCGCATCTCAATTGCGCTCGTACTCGCGTACGTGCTCGCACGATTTACATCGGCTGGCGTTGTGATGGCCGTTTTGCTTGCCTGGGTTTTAAACCCATTCTCAAGCGCACCGTTCCAGCCCCTCGGCACAACGCTCCCGTTTGACTTGGCGCCTGAAGCGCGCGCGGCGCTTGTCCTGATTGGTGCTGGGCTCTTTCTACTCTGGTCGAAAGGTGAGCGCGCCAGCGCCGTCAAGAACGCTCCACCAGGTCACGGACTCAGTGCCGCAAAAGCTTCTCACTGGATCGGTGCTGCCAAAGAGGCTGCCTCACCGAAAGCTCTTGTTCCTGATCAGGTGGCAGGGCTGCCGAAGGTTTGCCATGAACGCCCAG
>Ga0315907_10003561_pt1 | contig 18226 bp, 16 predicted proteins | sample LakEriMetagenome_3_FD_203525 | JGI IMG/M metagenome (GOLD analysis project Ga0315907, IMG submission 203525) | Freshwater fungal communities from buoy surface, Lake Erie, Ohio, United States - Buoy 12 MA123 | ecosystem: Environmental > Aquatic > Freshwater > Lake > Lake biofilm | place: USA... | reverse complement strand
CTGCTGTTGCAGCCGACCGAAGGGGAGGGCGTGATCGCCGACTATCGCAGCCTCGGACTCACGCTCGGGCGTCATCCCCTCGCGCTGTTGCGACCACATTGGCCGCCGGGGCGAGCGGGCATGCCACCGATGGTGACGGCGGGGACGCTGGCCGGGCTGCCCGATGGTGCGCGGGTGCGGGTGGCGGGGCTCGTGGTCACGCGCCAGAAGCCTGCCACCGCGAGCGGCGTCACCTTCGTCACGCTCGAGGACGATACCGGCAACATCAATCTCATCGTCTGGAAGCGTGTCGGCGAGGCCCAGCGTGTCGCACTGCTGCGTTCACGGTTGCTCGAGGTGGGCGGTCGCCTTCAGCGTGAGGGCGAGGTGACCCATGTCATCGCCGAGCAGCTCACCGACCGCTCGCGCTTGCTCGGCGCTCTGCGGGTGCAGTCGCGGGATTTTCGCTGACACCCGCGTGCGTGGTCGTCTGCTAGCGGCGCTTGGCGCCCTTGCCTGACGGTTTGCCTACGCCGGGGATCGGACCGATGTCGTAGTCATCGAAGTCGCTGGTCAACTCGGCGGTGCGCTGATCGTCACGCAACCTCTCGAGGCGGCGCCAAGCCGGATCGCCCGCATTCTTGGGCGGACGGCGGCGCCCTTGGTCGAACTCGCGCATCGCCGAGTCGACGTCCTCGCCTGAACCGAGGTCCTCCTCCTCGTCGAAATCATCCTGTTCAGGTCTTTCGTTCATGGCCTGATCGCCGTGCAAACCCCTATCGCGCGAAATGTAGGGCGACAGCACGCCCGTTTGCAAGGGGGGTCAGCGGACCAGCGTATTCATCTCGAAGATCGGCTGCAGCATGGCGAACACGATGAGCAGCACGAGGATGCCCATGGCGACGATCAGCAGGGGGCCGAGCAGTCCCACGAATGCGGTGAGCAAACGGTCGAGTTCGCGCTCTTCGGCATCGGCTGCGCGTCCGAGCATCTCCTCGAGCCGTCCGCTCGATTCGCCGCTCGAGACCAGATGCACCGTGAGCGGTGGGAACAGCCCGCTCGCCGCCAGCGAGCGGCCGATCGGCGCGCCCTCGCGCACGCGCTCCGCAGCCGCCTCGATGGCTTCGCTCATCGGCAGGTTGCCGACGGTCGCACCGGCGATGCGCAGTCCCTCGAGTGCGGGAACGGCGCTGCCGATGAGGATGCTGAAGGTGCGGGTGAAGCGCGCGGCACCGAGGCTGCGCAGCAGTCGGCCGAGCAACGGCAAGCGCAGCAGCAGGCCCTCGAAACGCCTGCGCGCCGCTTTCGCCCGTAACCAGCGCATGAACGCGAAGCCGCCGAGCGCGGCCAGCGAGAGCAGCAGCAGCCCCCACTCGCGCAGGAATGCGCTCACCGCCAGCAGCGCGCGCGTGAGCCAAGGCAGGCTGTTGCCGCCGGATTCGAAGACTGCGACCACCTGCGGCACGACATAGGTGAGCAGGCCGGCGACCACCACCACGCACATCGCGGTGAGCACGATGGGATAGAGCAGTGCGCCGAGCACGCGTTGGCGCAGTTGATCACGGCGTTCGGTGTAGTCGGCCAAGCGCTCGAGCACGGTGTCGAGACGGCCGGATTGTTCGCCTGCGCCGACCGTGGCCCGATAGATCTCCGGGAACACCCGCGGGAAGCCGCCGAGCGCCGTGGCGAGCGTATCGCCCTCCATCACCCGTGCGCGTACACCGGTGAGGATCCGTTGCGCCGCAGGCCGGTCGGTCTGTTGGGCGACGGCCTGCAAGGCTTCCTCCAACGGCAGCGCAGCCCGCACCAAGGTCGCCAACTGTCGGGTGATCAGCGCGAGGTCGCGCCCGCCGATGCGCGCCGGTGGCTCACGCAGTCCGCGTCGCAGGCGTGCGAATGCTGATGCGGGCGACTCGATCGTTGGCCCGGCCGCCGTCGCCCGCCGCTCGCCGACCTCGAGCACCGAGACCGGCAGCCACTGGCGGTCGCGCAAAAGCTGGCGTACCTGCCGCGGGCTGTCAGCCTCGAGCACGCCGCGTTGCTCGCGGCCGGCAGGATCGAGCGCCTGGAACTCGAAGGCGGGCATCGTGCGTCAGTCCTCGCGCGTCACGCGCAGCACTTCCTCGAGCGTGGTCGTGCCACGGCGCACCTTCGAAAGGCCGTCATCACGGATGGACGGCGTGAGCCCGCGCGCATGCCGTTCGAGCTGCGCCTCCGATGCGCCGTCGTGGATCAGCGTACGCATCGCGTCGTCGACCGGCACGATCTCGTAGATGCCGGTGCGGCCGCGGTAGCCTTTGCCGTCCGCGCCCGCATGCCAGAGCGTCATCGGTGCGGCCTGCGGCTCGAGGCCGAGCTGCCGCCGCTCGAGTTCGCCGGCGGTGAAGGGTTCGCGCAGCGCGGGGTCGAGGGTGCGCACCAAGCGCTGTGCCACCACGCCGATGAGGCTCGAGGCGAGCAGGAACGGCTCGACCCCCATGTCACGCAGCCGTGTGACGGCGCCGACCGCGGTGTTGGTGTGGAGCGTCGAGAGCACGAGGTGTCCGGTGAGCGAGGCTTGCACCGCGATCTGTGCGGTCTCGAGGTCGCGGATCTCGCCGACCATGACGATATCGGGGTCTTGGCGCAGGATGGCGCGTAGCCCGCGCGCGAAGCTCATGTCTACGCGCGGGTTGACCTGGGTCTGCCCGATGCCATCGATGTAGTACTCGATCGGATCCTCGACGGTCATGATGTTGCGCGTGGCGTCGTTGAGCCGGCCGAGCGCGGCGTAGAGCGTGGTGGTCTTGCCCGAGCCGGTCGGTCCGGTGACGAGCAGGATGCCGTTCGGGCGGTGGATCAGCGTGTCGATCAGTTGTGTCGAGGCCGGGTCCATGCCGAGCCCGCCGAGGTCGAGCCGGCCGGCCTGTTTGTCGAGCAGACGCAGCACCACGCGTTCGCCGTGGCCTGCGGGGATGGTCGAGACGCGTACGTCGATCGCACGGCCGGCGACGCGCAGGCCGATGCGCCCGTCCTGCGGCAACCGTTTCTCGGCGATGTCGAGCTTCGACATGACCTTGATCCGCGAGACGACGGCGGCGGCGACCGCGCGCTTGGTCTGCAGCGACTCGCGCATCACGCCATCGACCCGCATGCGCACCACGAGACGGTTCTCGAACGGTTCGATATGGATGTCCGAGGCGTTGTCGCGCACCGCCTGTGTCAGCAAGGCGTTGATGAGGCGGATGATCGGCGCGGCATCCTCGCTCTCGAGCAGGTCAGCCTGCTCAGGCAGGTCTTGGGCGAGGAAATCGAGGTCGATGCGCTCCTCGAGGCCGCCTGCAGCGCTGCGGGCGTCGACGCCGGATTCGTAGGCCTGCTGCAGCAGGCGGTCGAAGGCCTCGCTCGGCACCTGCTCGAGCCGCACGGCGGCTCCGAGGTGCCGCCGGGCCTCGGCGATGGCGGTCGCGCCCGCCCCTTCGCGCACGGCGAGCCGCGCCGTGTCGCCCTCCCAACCGGCGAGCAGCACGCCTTGCCGGCGTGCGAAAGCGAGCGGCAGTCGGGGCGACCCGGCCGGGGCGCCACCTGTGGTCACGGCGGGGACTCCGCCGGTGGCTGCGCCGGGGTCGGCGACGGTGTCTGGGCTGGCGCGACGGCAGGGGCGGGCTGCAGCAGCGGCGGCAACTCGGCACGCGGCTCGCCCGGCAGCAGCGGCAGGATCTCGCGCTGCGGGCCGAGGCGCCGCTGTTCATCGCGGATGTAGTTGTATTTTTGGTTGGTCTCGAGGGTGGCATCGAGCCCGTCGCGCAGGATGCGCGGCTGGATGAACACCATCAGGTTGGTCTTGTTCTTCTTGGCGCTGCGAGTGCGGAAGGCCTCGCCGATCACCGGGATGCGTCCGAGGAACGGTACGCGCTGCTCGCCACCGGTCTGCGAGTCCTGGATCAGGCCACCGAGCACCACCGTGCCGCCATCCTCGATCAGCACCCGCGTGCTGATGGTGCGCTTGTTGGTGATGAGGTCCACTGCGCCCGCGCTCGAGGCGGCGATGCTCGAGCTCTCCTGCTCGATCTTGAGCATCACCGAGTCACCCTCGTTGATCTGCGGTGTGACCTTGAGCAGCGTGCCCACTTCGCGGCGCTGGATCGTCTGGAAGGGCGCGAGCGGCGTGCCGCCGCCGCTGGTGTTGGTGTATTGGCCGGTGAGGAACGGGACTTCCTGTGCCACCTTGATCTCGGCCTCTTCGTTGTCCATCGTGACGATGGACGGGGTGGCGATGATGTTGGTGGTGGAATCGCCGCGCAGCGCGCGCACCACGGCCGCGAAGTTGACGCCGGTGTCCTTCAGGCGGCCGACGCCGATGGTGGTGCCGCGCGGTGCGCTCGTGAGCGTGGTCGGATCGTTCACCGCACGCGCGAGGTCGATGATGCTGACGCCGCCCACCGGCTCGATGAAACCGCCGACCACGTTCCCGCTCTGGGAGCCGTCGAGCACCCAGTTGACGCCGAGCTCGGCGGCCTTGTCCGCCGAGACCTCGACGATGATCGCCTCGACGATCACCTGCGCGCGGCGGATGTCGAGGCGGTCGACGATCGACATCAGGGCGTTCATCTGCTTGGCCGGTGCGGTGACGACGAGCGCGTTGGTGCCAGGGTCCGCCCAGATGGTGGTGCTGCGCTCGGCACCGGTACCGGCGCTGGCGCCGGCGGCGCCGGGGGCGGTGCCGCCCGTGGCGCCGATCTGTTCCTTGAGTTTGGCGGCGATCTTCTCGGCATCCGCGTAGCGCAGATAGCGCACGCGGGTGTCGCCGCCGCCGACCAACGGCGTATCGAGATAGGCGATCAGGGTACGGGCGCGCAGTCGCTGGGTCTTGTCGCCGGCGAGCAGGATGCTGTTCGAGCGCTCATCGGCCACCGCGCGCAGCGGTGCCATGCCGCCCTCGGCTTGTGTCTGCTGCGGGTTGAGCGCGGTCATGGTGCGCACCACTTCGTTCGCCGAGGCGTTCTGCATCGGCACGACCTCGACATCCGCATCGCTCTCCTGGTCGATGCGCCGGATGATGCGCAACATGCGGCTCACGTTGTTGGCGCGGTCGGCGAGTATCAGCATGTTCGAGGAGGGGTAGGCCGCGAGGTGCGCGTTCTGCGGCATCAGCGGACGCAGGATCGCGACCAACTGCACCGCGCTGACATTGCGTACGCCCACCACTTGCGTGACGAGTTCATCGGAGGTGGCGCTCAGGCGGTCGGGCAGGTCGTTGCCCGGCACGGTCCGTGCGTTGGCGTCCGGGATCACCTTGACGGTCTTGCCCGAGGGCACCGCCACGAAACCGTGCACCTGCAGCAGCGCAAGGAAAGCTTCGTAGAACGCATCGGGCGTCATCGGCGTCGCAGACAACATCGTGACCTGCGCCCTGACGCGTGGGTCGACGATGATGCTCTTGCCGGTGGCGGCAGCGACCGCCTCGATCACGTGGGTGATGTCGGCGTCCTTGAAGTTCGGCGTGATGCGCGGGCTGGAGGCCCCTTGCGCGGCCACCTGACCCGTGGCGGCGAGGCCGAGCACGACCGTCAAGACCCATGCGTGCAGGGTCGTGCGCGTGCTGTTGAAGAGGGGCGAGGGCGAGGAGGGTCGCGACATGGCTGCTCTCAGGGAAGACCTGTGGACTATAGCCAAAAAACGATTCACTTCACGCCCACCTGACTTAGACGAGCGAGATCGATCGAGAGGTTCTCCGTCCGTCCGTCACGCTCCACGGTGACGACGGAGCTCGGCGCCCCGGCCAGCATCCGCAGAAACTGTGCCGCGGTCGCCTGATCGGTGAGCGGTGAGTCGTTGACCGCCACGACCAGATCGCCGGGACGCAAGCCGCTGCGGGTGAAGAGCGCCGCTTGCTCGCCGGGATAGACGCGCACCCCTGCCACTTGGCCGTCGCGCAGCATCGCCTGCCAGCGGATGAAGCGACCGGGGTCCTCGGCGATGGACGCGCCGAGCGGCGACGGTGACGCACCCGGCGCGAGCGCCGGCACGCTCGTCGCCCCTTCCGTCGAGGGCTGGGCGGGCATCGTGGAGCGGGGGAGGGAGAGCGCTTCGCGCTGACCGCCACGATCTAGGATCACCCGATCGGGATGGACCTCCGCGAGCCGGGCGCCACCCGGGAGGGTCGCCCCGACCCCGTACAAGCGACCGGTCGCTGCGGTCTCGCCGATGATGGCCCGGCCGGCACCGGGGTCCTCGCGGGCGAACACCCCCGCCAGCACCAGCGGAAGCGAGGAGGGGGGCGCAGCGCCGCCCCCGTCGGTGGGTGCCCCGGGGCCGCCCAGGGACTCCCCGAACAGACGGGCGGCCACGATACGCCCGATGACGGCGAGGCCGGTGTCCATCGCTTCGGAGACGGGCGCCGAGCCGACCCCGCCCGAGGCGCGCGGGCCGGCGGCGACATGGCTGCCTAAGGCCCCGGTGACGATCCAGGCGAGTTGCAGCCCGATCAAGAGCGCGAGCGCGAGGGTGGCCAGCCGGGGCAGTTTCAAGCGCTCCATCATCCACCCATCATAGCGACTGGCGGTGTCCATCGGTGTGACGGTGTGGGCGGCCGGTGGGTGATGCTCTCCGGTTGACGGCTCCCTTGTTTTCGGTGGCGGTCGCCCCTATAACGAGCACATGTCTTCTGAAGGGTCTCGGCCCGACTTCGACGCGTCGGTGGCCGAGGCCACCCCGGAGGTCGCGCAACCACCGCTGTTCCAGGTCGTGCTGCTCAACGACGATTACACGCCCATGGAGTTCGTCGTGGATGTGCTCGAGCGGTTCTTCGGCATGGGTCGGCAGAAAGCCACGCAGGTGATGCTGGAAGTGCACATGCGAGGCAAGGGAGTCTGCGGCGTGTTCACTTTTCAGATCGCCGAGACCAAGGTCGCACAAGTGATGGAATACTCGCGCAGCCATCAGCATCCGCTGTTGTGCACGCTCGAGGAAACCTGAATTAAGGGAACGGATCGCAGGAGCGGAAAGTGCTGTCTAACGAACTCGAGACTTGCATCAACAAGGCGTTCCACGAGGCACGTGCCGGGAGGCACGAGTTCCTCACCGTGGAGCATCTGTTGCACGCCATCCTGCAGACCCCGAAGGTCCGCGAGGTGCTGCGCGCCTGCGGCGCCGAGTCCGACCGTCTCTCCACCGAACTCCATGCGCACATCGAAGCCAGCACGCCGCGCCTGAAGGCGGGCGAGGACCGCGAGGTGCAGCCGACGCTCGGCTTCCAGCGGGTGCTGCAGCGTGCCGTGTTCCATGTGCAGTCGAGCGGCCGCAAAGAAGTCGGTGTCGCCAATGTCCTGATCGCGATCTTCAGCGAAAAACAGAGCCATGCCGTCTTCCTGCTCGGTAAGGAGGGTGTCTCACGCCTGGATGTCGTCAATTTCGTCGCGCATGGCGCCCCGAAGGACGGCGAAGAGAAGTCCGACAAGGAAGAGGCCGCTGCGCCTGGAGCGGACCCGCGCGAGGCCGACGGCGGCAGTGCGCTCGAGAAATACGCGACCAACCTCAACCAGCGTGCCGAAGCCGGCAAGATCGACCCGTTGATCGGCCGCCACATGGAGGTCGAGCGGACCATCGAGATCCTCTGCCGCCGCCGCAAGAACAACCCGCTGTTCGTCGGTGAGGCCGGGGTCGGCAAGACCGCGATCGCCGAGGGGCTGGCGCGGCGCATCGTCGAGGGGCAGGTGCCGGAGGTGCTCGCGGGCGCGACGATCTGGTCGCTAGACATGGGCTCGCTGATCGCTGGCACCAAATACCGCGGCGATTTCGAGAAGCGACTGAAATCCGTCCTCGCCGAGCTGCGCAAGCAGCCCGGTGCCATCCTCTTCATCGACGAGATCCACACCGTGATCGGCGCCGGTGCCGCCTCGGGCGGTGTGATGGACGCGTCCAACCTCATCAAGCCCGTCCTCAGCAACGGCGAGCTGCGTTGCATCGGCTCCACCACCTATGCCGAGTACCGCGGCATCTTCGAGAAGGACCATGCGCTCGCGCGGCGGTTCCAGAAGATAGATGTCGTGGAGCCCTCGGTCGCTGAGACCATCGAGATCCTGAAGGGGCTGCGCAGCCGCTTCGAAGAGCACCACCAGGTGACCTACACCGAGGACGCCCTGAAGGTCGCTGCCGAACTGGCCGCGCGTCACATCAACGAGCGTCACCTGCCGGACAAGGCGATCGACGTGATCGACGAGGCGGGTGCCCGGCTGCGACTGCAGCCCGCCGCGAGCAGGGAGACCGTCGTCGATGTGCGGCATATCGAGGATGTCGTGGCGCGCATCGCCCGCATCCCGCCCAAAACCGTATCGAGCAACGACAAAGAGACGCTGCGAAACCTTGAGCGCAACCTCAAGCTCGTGATCTTCGGTCAGGACAAGGCCGTCGAGACTTTGTCGGCGGCCATCAAGATGTCCCGGTCGGGGCTCGGTGACGAGCGCAAGCCGGTCGGCAACTTCCTCTTCGCCGGTCCCACGGGCGTCGGCAAGACCGAGGTCACGCGCCAACTCGCCATCGCGCTCGGCATCGAGTTCATCCGCTTCGACATGTCCGAGTACATGGAGCGCCACACGGTGTCGCGCCTGATCGGCGCGCCGCCGGGCTATGTCGGCTTCGACCAAGGTGGCTTGCTCACCGAGGCGATCGCCAAGCACCCCCATGCGGTGCTGCTGCTCGATGAGATCGAGAAGGCCCATCCGGATGTCTTCAACCTGCTCTTGCAGGTCATGGACCACGGTACGCTGACCGACAACAACGGCCGCAAGGCTGATTTCCGCAAGGTCATCATCGTCATGACCACCAACGCAGGGGCCGCCGACATGGCGCGCGCGTCCATCGGGTTCACCCAGCAGGACAACGCCACCGACGGCATGGAGGCCATCAAGCGGCTGTTCTCACCCGAGTTCCGCAACCGTCTCGACGCCGTGATCCAGTTCAACGGGCTCGACGAGTCCACGATCGAGCGCGTGGTCGAGAAATTGCTGGTGGAGTTCGAGGCGCAGTTGGAGGCCAAGCGAGTGGTGGTGCACATGGACGACGCGGCGCGGAGCTGGGTCGCGCACAAGGGCTACGACCCGAAGATGGGCGCGCGGCCGATGGCGCGGGTCATCCAGGAGCACATCAAGCGGCCGCTCGCCGAAGAACTGCTGTTCGGGAAACTGGTGGACGGTGGTCAGGTGCGCATCAGCGTCAAGGCCGACGGCAGCGGGCTCGACCTCGAGTGCAGCACCAACGAGGAGCCGGCGCTCGTCAGCTGAGGGGTGAGCTCAGCGGCCGCGGTAGACGATGCGTGCCTTCGAGAGGTCGTACGGGGTCATCTCGACGGTGACCGTGTCGCCGGTGAGGATGCGGATGTAGTTCTTCCGCATCTTTCCGGAGATGTGCGCCGTGACCAGGTGCCCGTTCTTCAGCTTCACGCGAAAGGTGGTGTTCGGCAGGGTCTCGACGACTTCGCCGTCCATCTGGATCGCGTCTTCTTTCGACATCAGGTTTGCGGGCACCGGTTGGCTTTGAGAAGCGCGGATTCTGCCGCAGCGCCCCCCGCGAATCAATCTCCGCCGCTCGTCCAACGAGGGGGGATGGCCGGGTCGCAGTGCTCTGCGAGCAACGATTGGAACTCGGCCCGGGCGACCGGCCGGGCGCCGAGCGAGGCCAGATGGCCCGTCTCCATCTGGCAGTCCACCAGCGCGATCCCGGTGGCGAGGCAGCGACGGACCAGCGCCGAGAGGGCGAGCTTCGAGGCGTCGGTTTCGCGGCTGAACATCGATTCGCCGAAGAAACAGGCGCCCAGTTGCACCCCATAGAGCCCGCCGACCAGTTGATCTCGCCGCCAGATCTCCACGCTGTGCGCGAGCCCGCGCCGGTGCAGCTCGAGGTAGGCGGCACGCATCTCGTCGGTGATCCAGGTGCCGCCGCCCTCGCTGCGGCGGGGGGCTGCGCAGGCGCCGACCACCGCATCGAAATCGCTGTCGAACCGAAGCTCGAATCCGCCGTGGCGTTCGCGCTTGGTGAGCGAGCGGGAGCGGTGGAATTCGCTCGGGAACAGCAGCATGCGCGGGTCGGGTGACCACCAAAGGATCGGCTGACCGTCCGAATACCAAGGGAATATGCCGCGCCGGTAGGCGGCTTCCAGGCGCTGCGGTGACAGGTCGCCACCGGCGGCGATCAGGCCGGGCGGATCCTCCTGCGCCGAGTCCAAGTTCGGGAACGCAGTCGGGTCACCCGCCGGATCCAGCCAGATGAGCCGCCGACGGCGCGTGCTCATGGGGTGAGCTCCTGACGATAGGGCACGTGTTCACCGATGCCTGCCGCGTATTCGTCGACGCCGGCTCCCTCGGCGAGCAGGTAGTCGGCGATGGCGCGACGGAACCGCGGATCGGCGATGCGATGCGCGGAGTGCGTCAGGGTGGGCACGAAACCGCGCGCGACCTTGTGCTCGCCCTGCGTGCCGGGCTCGAACCGCGCGATGCGGTGCTCGATGCAGTACTCGATGCCTTGGTGGTAGCAGGTCTCGAAGTGCAGGCTATGGAACTCGTCTGCAGCGCCCCAATAGCGGCCATAGAGCGTGTCGCCACCGACGAAGAACACCGCGACCGCGACGATCACGCCTCGGCGTTCGGCGAACTTGAAGAGCAGCGAGTCCCCGAGCGAGCGAGCGAGGGCACGGAAGCAGTCGAGGCCGAGGTAGGGCTCCTGGCCGCGTCGCAGGAAGGTGCCACGGTGCAACTGCCACGCGGCCAACACCTCTTCGGGTGCGGCGTCACGACCGTGCACCGTGCGGAAGGTGATGCCCTCCTCGGCGACCCGGCGCCGCTCGCGGCGCGCTTTCTTGCGTTTCTCGGCGGTGAAGCCGGCGAGGAAGTCTTCGAAGTGTGCGTAGTCCCGGTTATGCCAGTGGAACTGGCAGTCACGGCGCATCAGCCATCTGGCATCGTCGGTCGGTTCGGCGGAGGCGATGATCTGGCGATCGATCTCCGCGGGGAAGAGCACATGGGTCGACGAGAGGCCGCGATCGTCGGCGGCTGCGGCGAGCGCGGACAACAGCGTGGGCGCCACGGTCGGATGATCGAGATCCCCGCGCACGAGCAGCCTCGGTCCGGTCGCGGGCGTGAACGGTGCGGCGACCACCAGTTTCGGGTAGTACTGAAGACCGTGGCGGGCATAGGCTTGCGCCCACGCGAAATCGAAGACGAACTCGCCGTAGGAATGCGGCTTGAGCCAACCGGGTGCGGCGGCCGCCAGTCCTTTGGCGTCGCTGAGGGTGACGATGAACGGCTGCCAACCGCTGCGTCCGCCGATACTGCCGCTTTCGTAGAGCGAGGCGAGGAAGGCGTGGCGCAGGAACGGGTAGTGCGGGTCGCCGAGCGCATCCCATCGGTCCGCCGGGATGTCCTCGACCCGCTCGAGGAGTCCGGCACGCATCAAGCTTTGTCGAACCGCTCGAGGTAGCGATCGGCATCGAGCGCGGCCATACAGCCCGAGCCCGCGGAGGTGATGGCTTGGCGATACACATGATCGGCCACATCGCCGGCTGCGAACACGCCGTCGACGCTCGTCGCGGTCGCATCACCGCTGGTGCCGCTGCGGACCTTGATGTAGCCACCGTGCATGTCGAGCTGTCCATCGAATATCGCGGTGTTGGGCGTGTGGCCGATGGCGATGAAGACGCCGGTGAGGGCGAGGTCCTGGGGCGTGGCATCCGGGTCGGGCTGACCGCTGCCGCCCAAGGTCGGGCGCACCCGCAGACCGGTGACCCCTGCCTGGTCGCCGATGACCGCGTCGATGGCGTGGTTCCAGAGCAGCCGCACTTTTCCGGCGCGCTCACGCTCGAACAGGCGGTCCTGCATGATCTTCTCCGCTTTCAAGCGGTCGCGACGATGCACCAGGGTGACGCGCGCGGCGATGTTCGAGAGGTAGAGCGCTTCCTCGACGGCGGTGTTGCCGCCGCCGACCACCGCGACCTCCTGGCCGCGGAAGAAGAAGCCGTCGCAGGTCGCACATGCGGAGACCCCGCGGCCCTTGAACGCTTCTTCGGACTCTAGGCCGAGATAACGCGCCGAAGCGCCGGTGGCGATGATCAGCGCGTCGCAGGTGTACTCGCCGAGATCCCCGACCAGCCGGAACGGCCGCTCGCCGAGCGAGGTGGTGTGGATGTGGTCGCTCACGAACTCCGTGCCGAAGCGCAGCGCGTGCGCCTTCATCCGATCCATCAGCGCGGGGCCCATCAGGCCGTGGGGATCGCCCGGCCAGTTGTCGACCTCGGTGGTGGTCATGAGTTGGCCGCCCTCCTGCATCCCGGCGATCAGCATCGGGGAGCGGTTGGCGCGGGCGGCATAGACGGCGGCTGCGTAACCTGCGGGGCCCGAGCCTAGGATGATGAGCGGACGGTGGAGGGTCTTCATGCAGGAATGGTAGGGCGTGGCGCGCACGAAAGCCACGCCGACGATACGCTGCCTCAGTTCGGCCGACCTGTCCCGGAGCGGCCGATTACTCTAGAATCCGGGCGCGAGCACGATGCCGCACACGAGGGCCTGTCTTGGCCGAATCCGCCGCGAAGAACGAAGCACCTGCACCCTTGTCCGAAGCCCTGAAGCGCGGTCTGCGCGAGGGCGGGGTGATCCTGCTTGGCGTGCTGGCGGTCATGCTGCTCGCGGCGCTCTCGACCTGGAACCCATCCGACCCGGGCTTCACCTACACCGGCGCGGCGGAGCCTGTCCCCGTCGGCAGCGGCGCGGACCCGGTGCGCAACCTGATCGGACGCCAAGGTGCATGGCTTGCCGATACGCTCTTCTTCCTTTTCGGCCGACCCGCGTTCCTCTTCCCCCTGATGTTGGGAGCGGCCTGTCTCTGGTTCCACCGGCAGCGTGGCGTCGACATACCGTCGTCGCGCATCGGTACCTTGCTGCGGGTCGGCGGCTTCGTGGTGATGCTCGCGGCGGGATGTGCGCTCGCCTCGTTGCACTGGGGCGCAGGGTCGCTGCGCCAAGGCGCGGGCGGCGTCCTCGGTAGCGTGGTCGGCGACTGGATGCGCGGCAACTTCAACTTCGTCGGCGGGACATTGCTGCTGCTCGCCGGCGGGATGGTCGGCGTGACGCTCGCGTTCGGGGTCTCTTGGCTCGGCGTCATCGATCGTCTGGGCGGTGGCTTCTGGGGCGGCATCGACTGGCTGCGCGCGCGTCGTCTCAAGGCGCAGGATGTCGCCGAGGGCGAGGTGCGCCGCGCAGTCCGCAAGGGCAATGCCGAAGTCGAAGCGCGCCGTACCGCCTCGCGCGTGAAGCCGCGCATCGAGGCCCCCGCGCCGCAACCGGAGAAGAGCGAGCGTATCGAGAAGGAGCGGCAAGTGCCGTTGTTCCACGCCAAGTCGGGCGAGTTGCCGCCTCTGCAACTGCTCGACGACCCGCAGGTCCGAGAAGCCTCCTATTCGCCCGAGGCGCTCGAGGCCATGTCGCGTCTCGTCGAGTTGAAGCTCAAAGATTTCGGAGTCGAGGTCGAGGTGGTGGCCGTGCTGCCGGGCCCTGTGGTCACGCGCTTCGAACTGCGCCCTGCACCGGGCGTCAAGGCGAGCCAGATCAGCGGCCTCGCCAAGGACCTCGCCCGCGCGCTCTCGGCCGTCAGCGTGCGCGTGGTCGAGGTCATCCCGGGCAAGTCGGTCATGGGTCTCGAGATACCGAACGAGAAGCGTGAGCTCGTCACCTTCGGCGAGATCGTCAAATCCAAGGCCTACGACGAGGTCAACTCGCCGCTCGCCATCGCGCTCGGCAAGGACATCGGCGGCGCGCCGGTGGTCGCCGATCTTCAGCGCATGCCGCACCTGCTGGTCGCGGGCACCACCGGCTCAGGCAAGTCGGTCGCGGTCAACGCGATGATCCTCTCGATCCTCTACAAGAGCACGGCCGAGGATGTGCGGTTGATCATGATCGACCCGAAGATGCTGGAGCTGTCGGTCTACGAGGGCATCCCGCACCTGCTCGCGCCGGTCGTGACCGACATGAAGAACGCCGCCAATTCGCTGCGTTGGTGCGTGGCGGAGATGGAGCGGCGTTACCAGTTGATGGCGGCGCTCGGCGTGCGCAACATCGCGGGCTTCAACCGCAAGGTGCGCGACGCCATCGCGGACAAGAAGCCGATCAAGAACCCGGTGCTGTTGCAGCGCGCGGCCAACGACCCCAGTATCGACCAGTCGCAGATCCCCGATCTCGAGCCGTTGCCGTTCATCGTGGTCATCATCGATGAGCTCGCCGACATGATGATGATCGTCGGCAAGAAGGTGGAGGAGTTGATCGCGCGTCTCGCGCAGAAGGCCCGTGCCTCAGGCATCCACCTCATCCTCGCCACGCAGCGTCCATCGGTGGATGTCATCACCGGCCTCATCAAGGCCAACATCCCTTGCCGCATCGCCTTCCAGGTGTCGGCCAAGGTCGATTCGCGCACCATCCTCGACCAGAGCGGCGCGGAATCCTTGCTCGGCCACGGCGACATGCTCTACCTGCCGGCCGGTACCTCCACGCCCAACCGCGTCCACGGCGCCTTCGTCGCCGACCATGAAGTGCATAAGGTGGTCGAGGCGCTGCGCAAGACCGGCGCGCCGGACTATATCGAGGAAGTGCTCTCCGGTCCCCGTGGTCCGGTGCCGGGTCTCGCGCCTGAAGAGGGTGAGGGTGGCGGCGAGGGCGGTGATCCCGAGCAGGATGCGCTCTACGACGAGGCCGTCAAGATCGTCATCACCGAGCGCAAGCCCTCGATCTCCTACGTGCAGCGGCGGCTCAAGATCGGCTACAACCGCGCGGCACGCCTCATCGAAGCGATGGAGACGGCGGGGCTCGTCGGGCCGCTGCAGGCGAACGGCGGGCGCGAGATCCTGGTGCCCGCCCCGGCGGGCGAGTGAGCGGTCTTCGGTCCACGCGCAGCCGCGCCTTCCGTCCGCTGTGGTGCGTCGTCTTCGCGGCGGCGATCCTCATCGTGGGGGGTCCGTCGGTCGCTCTTTCGCAAGGCGGTGCGACGGTCGTCACGGCGCTCGACCGCTACCTTGAGGGGCTGGCGAGTTGGCGAGCCGAGTTCACCCAGTCGACCATCGACGGGCGCGGGCGCAGCCGACCGATCCAAGAAGGGCTGCTCGTCGTTCAGCGACCGGGACGCTTCCGTTGGGAGATCCGCAGCGCCGGTGCGCCGTCGGCACAAGCGGCGCAGGTGATGGTCGCGGACGGCAAAAATCTTTGGTTCTACGACCGCGACCTCGAACAGGTGACCGTCAAACCCGCCGGTGGCGCGCTCACCGCGACCCCGGCGATGTTGCTCGCGGGCACCGTGCCGCTGCGCGAGCGCTTCGATGTCGCGGCGACGGCTCGACGAGGGGGGCTCGAGTGGGTGAAGGTCGTGCCGCGTGGACTCGATGCCGAGTTCCGCGAGGCTCGTTTCGGCTTCGCAGGGCTCGAGCTGCGGCGTCTGGAGCTCGATGACAAACTCGGCCAACAGGTCGTGCTGTTGTTCCGGGGTGGTCTGCGCAATCCTGCGTTGCCGCCGTCGGTGCTGAGGTTCGAACCGCCCGCGGGTGCCGATCTGATCGGCAAGCCTGCGCCCTGAAGCACGAGACCTTCCGGATGCGTGCACTGCATTGGCGGGGGTTCTGGCTGTCGGGCGGTGCTGCGCTGGTGCTGTTCGTCACCTACCTGTGTCTTCGACCATCGACGGGCGGCGAGCAGTTGTTCCCGAACGCGGACAAGCTGCACCATGCCGTCGCTTTCTTCGCGCTCGCGGGCCTTGCGTTGGCGCTGGTTGAGAGACGCCACTATAGGGTCGTGTGCGGTGCGCTGATCGTGTTCGGCGGTGCCATCGAGGTGGCGCAGTACCTGATGCCCTACGGCCGCTCGGCTGAGTGGGCGGACCTCGCGGCCGATGCGCTCGGCGTCGTACTCGCCGCGCTCGCGTCGCTCGCGATCCGCGAGTCCTGGTTGCAGCGCATCGAGCGCTGGGTCGGTGCGCGTGGCTGAGCAGACCGAGATGGGGCTGGGTGGTTCGGCGGAGCCTCGGCGCAGTGCGGCGCCTCCCGCGGCGGAACGCCCGCTCGCCGATCGTCCGCTCGCGGACAGGATGCGCCCGCGCAGCATCGCCGACATCGTCGGTCAGCCGCAGGTGCTCGGGCCCGGCAAACCGCTGCGCGTCGCGCTCGAGACCGGCCGCCTGCACTCCATGGTGCTGTGGGGGCCGCCGGGGTCGGGTAAGACCACCCTCGCGCGCCTAGTGGCGCAAGGTTCGGACGCTCAGTTCATCGCACTGTCGGCGGTGATGGCCGGCATCAAGGACGTGCGCGCGGCGGTGGAGAAGGCGCAGGCCGAGCGGGCCGCGACCGGTCGTCGTACGGTGCTGTTCCTCGACGAAGTGCACCGCTTCAATAAAACCCAGCAGGACACCTTCCTGCCCTACATCGAGGACGGCACTCTGGTGTTCATCGGTGCGACCACCGAGAACCCGTCCTTCGAGGTGGTGAGCGCATTGCTGTCGCGGGCGCGGGTGTATGTGCTGCGCGCGCTGCAGCCCGCGGATACCGCCGAGATCATGCGTCGCGCGCTCGCCGACCCTGAGCGAGGCTTGGGTGGGCGCGGGCCGGGCGGGGCGGATGTCGAGGTCGACGAACCCGCGCTCGAGTTGCTTGCGCGTGCGGCCGATGGCGACGGTCGTCGTGCGCTCAACATGCTCGAGATCGCAGCCGACCTTGCGGTCGAGGGACGTATCGGCGTGGCGCAGGCCGCCGAGGTCGCGGGCGGCACGCGTCGCCGGTTCGACAAGGGCGGCGAGCAGTTCTACGACCAGATGTCGGCACTGCACAAGAGTGTGCGCGGCACCGACCCGAATGCCGCGCTCTACTGGTTCTGTCGCATGGTCGACGGCGGTTGCGACCCGGGCTATCTCGCGCGGCGCATCGTGCGCATGGCGGTCGAGGACATCGGGCTCGCCGACCCGCGCGGGCTACAGCTCGCCATCGACGCCTGGACCGCCTACGACCGCCTCGGCAGCCCGGAGGGTGAACTCGCGCTCGCCAACGCCGTCATCTATCTCGCTTGTGCGCCGAAGAGCAACGCCGTCTACACGGCGTTCAAGGAAGCGAACGCGGATGTGCAGGAGTTCGGCACGCTCGAGGTGCCGATGCCGCTTCGCAATGCGCCCACCTCGCTCATGAAGGATCTGGGCTATGGCAAAGGTTATCGCTATGCCCACGACGAGCCGGATGCGTATGCGGCGGGTGAGCGGTACCTGCCCGAGGGGCTGCCCGATCGGCGTTACTACCAGCCTGCGCCGCGCGGTCTAGAGCTGCGCATCGGCGAGGCCCTGACGCGGCTGCGTGAGCGCAACGGCGGCCGCGACGGCGGCCAAGGCAGCAGCGGGGGAGGCGATCGATGAGCCCCTGGCTTGCGGTGGCGCTCGGTAGCGCGCTCGGTGGCGTGGGTCGCTATGGCCTATCTCGTCTATGGCCGTGGGTGCCGGGTGGCTGGCCGACGGCTACAATGACGGTCAACCTGCTCGGCAGCTTCGCCATCGGCCTGCTGTCGGTGGTGTTGTCGGCGCGGGCGGGCGGCCCCGAGACGGCGCGGCTCTTCTGGATGACCGGCGTGCTCGGCGGCTTCACCACCTATTCGGCGTTCGCGCTAGAGACGGTGACATTGGCGGGCGCGGGCGAGGCGATGCGCGCTGCGGCGTATGTCGCCGTGACGGTGCTGGCCTGCCTCGTCGCGGCCTTCGCCGGCCGTGCGCTGGGACTGATGTTCGCGGGCGACTGACAACCCGCTTGCGAGAGAACGGAGAACGAAGTGCTCGATTCCAAACAACTGCGCACCGAGACCGAAGCCGTCGCGCACAACCTCGCTCGGCGCGGTTTTGCGCTCGATCTCGATGCGTTCCGCGCCCTAGAAGAGCGCCGCAAAGCCGTGCAGATCGAGGCCGACAGTCTGCGCGCCGAGCGCAATGCCAACGCCAAGGCCGTCGGCATGGCCAAGGGCAAGGGTGAAGACGCGAGTGCGATGCTCGTGCGCGGTGAGCAGCTCACCGGCGAACTCGCCGCGGCCGAGTCTGCGCTCGCGGCGGTGCAGACCGAGTCCGACGCCTGGCTGATGGGTCTGCCGAACCTGCTGCATGACTCGGTGCCGGACGGTCGCGACGAGACCGCGAACGTCGAGGTGCGCCGCCACGGCACGCCGCGGGTGTTCGACTTCACGCCGCTCGATCACGTCGACCTCGGTGCGAAGTTGGGTGG
>Ga0315907_10003560_pt1 | contig 18227 bp, 17 predicted proteins | sample LakEriMetagenome_3_FD_203525 | JGI IMG/M metagenome (GOLD analysis project Ga0315907, IMG submission 203525) | Freshwater fungal communities from buoy surface, Lake Erie, Ohio, United States - Buoy 12 MA123 | ecosystem: Environmental > Aquatic > Freshwater > Lake > Lake biofilm | place: USA... | reverse complement strand
GCTCGACGCCGGCTGCGGCACCGGCGGGACCGTCATCCGCGTGGCCCCGGCGCTGCTGGGCGGGCGGACCTTCGTCGGCCTCGACTACCACCCGCTCGCCTGCGCCCACACCCGGGCCCGCACCGGCATCGGGGTCGTCAGCGGCACGGTCAACGCCCTGCCCTTCGCCGACGCCAGTTTCGCCGCGATCCTGTCGAATGACGTGCTGTGCCACCGCAGCGTGGACGACCGGGCCGCGGCGGCGGAGGCGTTCCGCTGCCTGGCGCCGCGCGGCGTGCTGGTGATCAACCTGCCCGCCTACGGGTGGATGATGTCCACCCACGACCGCCAGGTCCACACGGCCCGCCGCTACACCCGCGCCGGCCTGCGGGCGCTGCTGGAAGGGGCCGGGTTCGCGGTGGCGGAGTGCGGCTACTGGAATACCGCCCTCTTCCCGCTGATGGCGCTCCGCCGCAAGGTCTTCACGCCGACGGGCGAGAGCGACGTGAAGGACATGCCGGGGCCGGTGAACGGCCTTTTCGCCGCGGTCGCGGGGGTGGAGCAACGGGCGATCGGGCTTTTCGGCCCTATGCCCTTCGGCGGCTCGGTCTTCGCGGTGGCGCGGCGGCCCGGCTGAGCGTCAGCCCACCACGCGCCGGCACGCGAACAGGTGGTTGGCGTTGATCCGGTGCCGGCGACGCCGGTGGCCGGAGAGGACGCGGCGGCTGTCGACCAGCGTCGGCTCCAGCCCCGCCGCACGCATCCGGTCGACCACGTCGGTGCCGTAGATCCTGAGGTGCCAGGGGTGGCCGTAGGCGGCCATGCGGGCGGCGGGCGTGTCGATCGCCGGATCCTCCCGCGTCGGCCGGCGCGGATCGTAGGGGAACATCAGCAGCGCCGTGCCGCCCGGCCGCAGCACGCGCGCCATCTCCGCCATCGCGCCGCGGTCGTCGGCCACGTGCTCCAGCGTGTGGGAGGAAATGACGAGGTCGAACCGCCCGTCCGGCAGCGGAAGGGCGGCGAGGTCGGCGCGCAGGTCGGCGGCGGGATCGAAGCGGTCGACGGTCACGTAGCGCCGTCCGTGCAGCGGCCTCAGCCGCGCGGCGAGGCAGGGCTCAGGCGCCGTGTGCAGGATCGAAAGGCGCCCGGACAGCGCCCGCGTGTTCCGCGCGAGCCAGAGCCACAGGAAGCGGTGCCGCTCGACCGAACCGCAGCCCGGACACCGGGCGTTCGGCCGCCCGAACAGCCCGAACGGCAGGAAGCGCGCGGCGGACGTGCCGCAGATCGGGCAGAGCTGCGCGCCGGGGCGGCGGCGGCGCGCGTCGGCCCGTTCGCCCGCCCGCTCGCGCCGGTAGACCGCGGCCTCGTCGAGCGCGCCCGCCTCGATCGTCGGCAACAGGCGCGCCAGATCCTCGAGCATCCCGCCTCCTCGGCCGGTCGGACCCCGGTCCCGCGAGGCCCTACGCCACCGCCTGCGGCATCGGGCATGTCACGCCGGTCCCCGCCAGCCCGCAATAGCCGTTCGGCACCTTGTGCAGATACTGCTGGTGATAGGCCTCCGCGTACCAGAACGTCGTCAGTTCGTGGATCTCGGTCGTGACGGCGCCCTTGCCGGCCTTCGCGAGCGCGGCGGCGTAGGCGTCGCGGGACGCGAGCGCGACCGCGAGGTCGGCGGCGTCGGCCGCATAGATGGCCGAGCGGTACTGTGTGCCGTGGTCGTTGCCCTGGCGCATGCCCTGGGTCGGGTCGTGCGCCTCCCAGAAGACCTTGAGGAGGGCTTCGAGGCTCGTCTGCGCCGGGTCCCACGCGACGAGCACCGCCTCGGTGTGGGCGGTCCGGCCGGAACACACCTCCTCGTAGGTCGGGTTCGGCGTGTGGCCGCCCGCATAGCCGACCGCCGTGGTGTGAACGCCGGGCAGCCGCCAGAACAGCCGCTCCGCCCCCCAGAAGCAGCCGAGGCCGAGGAGGACCGTCCGCACGCCCGCCGGAAACGGCGGCACCATCGGCGTCCCCAGCACCTCGTGCCGCGCCGGCACGGGCATCGCCTCGGCACGGCCGGGAAGCGCCTGTTCCGCGGTCGGAAGAACGGTCGACTTGCGCTGGAGGAAGAACATCTCAAATCTCCCATTGCGTCGGCGTGTGCCGCGAACACCTATGTGGCGAAGGCGCGAGGGACGGACAACGTCCCGGCACCATCGCGGGTCGCGATCACGGGGCTTTGAACGGACGTGGAGAGCAGGGCGTGAGCAAGGTCGCGCGGGAAGCGAAATTCGGGATCGGGGACGTGGTCCGCCACCGCATGTTCCCCTTCCGGGGCGTGATCTACGACGTCGATCCGGTGTTCGCGAACACCGAGGAGTGGTGGCGTTCGATCCCCGAGGCGGTGCGTCCGCGGAAGGACCAGCCGTTCTACCACCTGCTCGCGGTCGGCGAGCAGGGGCCCTACGCGGCCTACGTCTCCGAACAGAACCTGCTGCCGGACGGCGACTCGGGGCCGGTGGACCATCCGGAGATCCCGCGCCTGTTCGGCGCGCTGGCCGAAGGGCGGTACGAACCCCGGGCCGCGCGCGCCGCGCTGAACTGAGCGGGACGGCGGCTCCGCGCTGCCGCCGGTGCGTCGACGCGAAGCCGGTGGACGGCGATCGCCCGCCGGCCCGCTGGCGGGAGCGGACGCGATCGGCTATCTAGCGGCGTCGTTTTCCGAGGTGACCCGGCGGTCCGCGTCCATGGCGATCATCGTGACCGGCGCGGCCGGCTTCATCGGTTCCCACGTCTCCCACGCGCTGCTCGACCGCGGGGCGGCGGTCGTCGGCATCGACGACGTGAACGCCTATTACGCGACGTCGCTGAAGGAGGCCCGCCTCGCGCGCCTCGCCGCGCGGCCGGGGTTCCGCCTCGTGCGGGCCGACGTGTCGGACCGCGAGGCGATCGAGGCGGCCTTCGCCGATGCGGCACCGATCGAGGGCGTCGTCCATCTGGCCGCACAGGCGGGCGTGCGCCATTCCCTCGTCGATCCCTATTCCTACGTCCGCTCGAACCTGATGGGCCAGGTCGTGATGCTGGAGGCGATGCGCCGGCACGCGGTCGGGCGGCATTTCGTCTACGCCAGCTCGTCGTCCGTCTACGGCGCCAACGAGCGCCTGCCCTTCTCGGTCGAGGATCCGGTCGAACGGCCGATCTCGCTCTATGCGGCGACCAAGCGGTCGGACGAGCTGATCACCTACAGCTATGCGCACACGCTGGGCGTCGTCGCCACGGGCCTGCGCTTCTTCACGGTCTACGGGCCCTGGGGCCGGCCGGACATGGCCGCCTATCTGTTCGCCGACGCCATCCTCGCCGGCCGGCCGATCACCGTGTTCAACGGCGGCGAGATGTGGCGGGACTTCACCTACGTCGACGACATCGTGGCGGGCGTGCTCGCGGCGTTCGACCGCCCGCCCTCGCCCAACGAGCACGACGTCCGGCACCGGATCTACAACCTCGGCAACAACCGGTCGGAGAAGCTGACCGACTTCATCGCCCTGATCGAGCGGGAGCTGGGGCGCACCGCCCGGATCGCGCACGCGCCGCTGCAGCCGGGCGACGTCCAGCGCACCTTCGCCGACATCGACGCGAGCCGCCGGGACCTCGGCTTCGACCCCGTCACCCCGCTGTCGGAAGGCATTCCGCGCTTCATCGCCTGGTACAAGGCGTACCATGGCGTCAACTGACACGGCCCCGCCGACGGCTCCACGCCGGCCTCAGCTCCGGTCGCGCCAGCGGTTGGTGATCGGATAGCGCCGGTCGCGGCCGAAGTTCCGGCGCGAGATCTTGACCCCCGGCGGCGCCTGCCGACGCTTGTACTCGGCCAGATGGAGGAGATGCTCGACCCGCTTCACCGTCGCGGGGTCGAAGCCGTCGCCCGCGATCTCCTCCACCGACCGCTCCTCCTCGACGAGGCCCGTCAGGATCGCGTCCAGCACGTCGTAGGGCGGCAGGCTGTCCTGGTCGGTCTGGTTTTCGCGGAGTTCCGCCGTCGGCGCCTTGGTCAGGATCCGTTCGGGGATCACGACGCCGCCCGGTCCCCGGCCGCCGGTCGGGACGGTGCGGTTGCGCCAGTCGCAGAGCGCGTAGACCACGCCCTTGTAGACGTCCTTGATGACCGAATAGCCGCCGCACATGTCGCCGTAGAGCGTGGCGTAGCCGACCGACATCTCCGACTTGTTGCCGGTGGTCAGCACCATCGGCCCGAACTTGTTCGAGATCGCCATCAGCAGCACGCCGCGGATGCGCGACTGCAGGTTCTCCTCGGTGATGTCGGGCGCCTTGCCCGCGAAGAGGGGTCCGAGGACGCCCGAGAAGGCGTCGACGATCGGGCCGATCGCCAGCGTGTCGAGCCGTGCGCCCAGCCGCTCCGCACAGCCGGCCGCGTCGTCGAGACTGTCCCGCGAGGTGAAGCGCGACGGCATCATCACGCAGCGCACCCGTTCCGGCCCCAGCGCGTCCACCGCGATCGCCGCCGAGAGCGCGCTGTCCACGCCGCCCGACATGCCCAGCACGATGCCCGGGAACCGGTTCTTGTCCACGTAGTCGCGCAGGCCCGTCATCATGGCGAGATAGACGCCCTCGAGGTCCGCGGGCGGCGGCGCCGGCGCCGCGGCCTCGCCGCGCCAGCCCGTCGGGCCACGGGTCCACGCGACCGTGCCGAGTGCTTCGGCGAAGGCCGGCAGGCGGGCGACGAGCGCGCCGTCGGCCCCGAGCGCGAAGCTCGCGCCGTCGAACACCAGTTCGTCCTGCCCGCCCACCTGGTTGACGTAGACGAGCGGCAGCCCCGTCTCCGCCACCCGGGCGCGGGCGAGGTCGACCCGCACGCCGTCCTTGCGGCGCTCGAAGGGGGAGCCGTTCGGGACCAGCAGCATCTCCGCGCCCGCGCGGGCCAGATGGCCCGCCACGGTCGGGAACCACATGTCCTCGCAGATCATGACGCCCAGCCGGACGCCGCGGAACGTCATGACGTCGGGCGGCGGACCGGGGAGGAAGACCCGCTTCTCGTCGAATACGCCGTAGTTGGGCAGCTCGTGCTTCACCCGCACCGCGCGGACCGCGCCGCCGTCGAGCAGCGCCACGGCGTTGCGCAGCGCGCCGTCGACGACGAGGGGGGCGGTGGCGAGGATCGCCGGCCCGCCGTCCGCCGTCTCCCGCGCGAGCGTTTCGACCGCCGCCGCCGCCGCGCGCTGGAGGCTCGGCTTGAGGACGAGGTCCTCGGGCGGATAGCCGACGACCGCGAGTTCCGGCGGCAGGACGAGGTCGGCGCCCGCGGCCCGGGCCTGGGCGCGGGCCGCGCGCAGCTTCGCGAGGTTGCCCGCGACGTCGCCGACCACGGCGTTGATCTGTGCGAGCGCGACGGTCAGGCGGTCGGTCATGGCAGGACGGGCCTCGCATGGGTCGACCCGTGAGGTAGACCCTCGGGCGCCGGTGGGCAAGGCGGATCGGGCGACGGTCGTCCTTGCGGCGCCCCCGGTCGGCGCGCTACCACCGCACGTCGTCCATCGGAGGTCGCGGGAACATGTGCGGCATCGCAGGCATCTGGGACCCCACGGCCGGCGCCGACGACCTCGCGCGGCGGACGCTGGCCGCGACGACCGCCCTCGCCCACCGCGGCCCCGACGGCGACGGGGTCTGGACCGATCCCGCGGCCGGCGTCGGCCTCGGCCACCGCCGCCTCGCCATCATCGACCTCTCGCCCGGCGGGCACCAGCCGAAGGCGTCGGCCGACGGGCGACTGATCGTCACCTACAACGGCGAGATCTACAACTTCCTCGACCTGAAGGCCGAACTGGAGGCCGACGGCGTCCGCTTCGCCACCCGGTCGGACACCGAGGTGCTGGTCGAGGCCTGCGTGCGCTGGGGCGTGCCGGAGGCGGCGCGGCGCATGAACGGCATCTTCGCCTTCGCCGCCTGGGAACCGGCCGACCGGCGCCTCTGGCTGGTCCGCGACCACATGGGCGTGAAGCCCCTCTATCTCTCCCGCCAGCGGGGCGTGGTGCGCTTCGCGTCCGAGCCGCGGTCGATCGTCGGCGACCCCGGGTTCGCCGCCGAGCCCGATCCCGCCGCCGCCGCCGCCCTGCTGCGCTTCGGCTACGTGCCGGCGCCGCTGTCGATCTGGCGGGACATGGTGAAGGTGGAGCCCGGGACGGCGGTGCGGATCGACGCCGACGGCGGCGTGCGCGTCCACCGCTACTGGGACGTGGCCGCGGTGGCCGCGGCGGGGATCGCCGATCCGCTCGACCTCGACGACGAGGCCGCGACCACGGCGCTCCACGACCTCCTCGCCCGCGCCGTCGGGCGGCAGATGCTGGCCGACGTGCCGCTCGGCGCCTTCCTGTCGGGCGGGATCGACAGTTCGACCGTCGTCGCCCTGATGCAGGCGCAGAGCGACCGGCCCGTGCGCACCTTCACCATCGGCTTCCGGGCCGCGGGCTACGACGAGGCACCGGCCGCGCGGGCGGTGGCGGCGCACCTCGGCACCGACCATACCGAACTCTACCTCGACGAGGCCGACGCGCTCGCGCTCGTCCCGCGGATGCCGGACATCTGGGACGAGCCCTTCGCGGACAGTTCGCAGCTCCCCACCCACCTCGTCTCGGCGCTGGCCCGCCGCCACGTGACCGTCTCGCTCTCCGGCGACGGGGGCGACGAGCTGTTCGCCGGCTACAACCGCTATATCTGGGCCGAGCGGGTGCGGTCCTTCGGCCGCTGGCTGCCGCCCGGCGTACGCGCGGCGGCCGGCGGGGCCGTGCGCGCCATCCCGCCGGGCGCCCTCGACCGCGTCGCGGGCCTCGCCCCCGGGCGCCTGCGCGTCGCGCGGGCGGGGGACAAGCTGCACAAGGCGGCCGCGCTGGTCGCCGCGGCGGATGGCGCGGAACTCTACCGGCGCCTCGTCTCGCAATGGACCGGCCCGCTGCCGATCCGCGGCGCGGTCGAGCCCGGCTTCCGCATCGACGATCCCGCGATGGCCGGCGTGCCCGAGGGAGCGGCGCGGATGCAGCTCTGCGACACCCTCTCCTACCTTCCCGACGACATCCTCGCGAAGGTCGACCGGGCCAGCATGGCGGTGGCGCTCGAGGCGCGCGTTCCGCTGCTCGACCCGGAGGTGGTGGCCTTCGCCTGGCGCCTGCCGATGCGCCAGAAGGTCCGCGACGGGCGCGGCAAATGGATCCTGCGCCGGGTTCTGGCACGGCACGTCCCGCCGGCCCTGTTCGAGCGGCCGAAGACCGGGTTCGGCGTGCCGCTGGACGGGTGGCTGCGGGGTCCGCTGCGGGACTGGGCGTCCGACCTGCTGGCACCGGGGGACGGAACCGTGCCGCTCGATGGCGCGGCGGTCGGGGCGGCCTGGGCGGAACACCTGTCCGGGCGCCGGAACCGCGCCTACGCCCTCTGGCCGGTGCTGATGCTCCGGGCATGGGAGCGCCGGTGGCTTACCTCCGACGCGGGCGGTACGCGCCGATCCGCCTGATCGGGGACACCCCGACGGCGCGCGTGCCGCGTTCGGTCGTGCCGTGCCATGGTTCCACGCGTCGGAGCGGGTGACATCCGCCCGACTTCGAAATATAGGCTTCGGACGCACATGCGACGGTCCCGGGTCCGCGGGGCCGGACAGGAGGAGACGCGGTATGGACGGTAAGGTCGGGACTGCGGTGCTGCCCGTCATCCTCTCGGGCGGGAGCGGATCGCGCCTGTGGCCCATGTCGCGGGAACTGTTCCCCAAGCAGTTGCAGGCGCTGCTCGGCACGCGGACGATGCTGCAGGAGACGGTGGAGCGCGTGTCCGGCCCCGCCTTCGAGGCGCCGATGGTCGTCTGCAACGATTCGCACCGCTTCATCATCGCCGAGCAGATGCGCCAGATGGGCGTGACGCCTGGCGAGATCGTGCTGGAGCCGGTCGCCCGCAACAGCGCGCCGGCCATCGCGGTCGGTGCGCTGCGCGCGCTCGAGCGGTTCGCGGACCCGCTGATCCTCGTGCTGGCCGCCGACCACCGCATCGGCGACGTGGCCGCGTTCCGCGCGGCGGTCGCGGCCGCGGTGCCGGTCGCGGCCGCCGGCCATCTGGTCGCCTTCGGCATCACGCCGACCGGGCCGGCCACGGGCTACGGCTACATCCGCAAGGGCGCCCCGGTGGGCGACGGGGCCTCGCGGGTCGACCGCTTCGTCGAGAAGCCGCCCCTCGCCGATGCCGAGCGGATGGTCGCCGACGGCCGCCACCTCTGGAACGGCGGCCTCTTCCTCTTCCCCGCCCGGACGCTGATCGAGGAGATGGAGCGGCTGGCGCCGGCGGTGGTCGCGGCGGCACGGGCCGGCGTGGCGGCGGCGCGACGCGACATCGACTTCCTGCGCCTCGACGCGACCGCCTTCGCCGCCTCCCCCGACATCTCCATCGACTATGCGGTGATGGAAAAGACCGACCGCGCGGCCGTCGTGCCGATGGATGTCGAATGGTCGGACATCGGCAGCTGGGCGGCGCTTTGGGACGTCGCGGAGAAAGACGCGGCCGGGAACGCCGTCGTCGGCGACGCGGTGTTCGAGGGGACGCGGAACAGCTACGTCCGCTCCGACAGCGGCCTCCTGACCGCCGTCGTCGGGCTCGACGACGTCGTCGTGGTGACGACCGAGGACGCGGTCCTCGTCTGCGCCCGCGACAAGGCGCAGGACGTGAAGAAGGTGGTGGAGCGCCTCAAGGCCGCCGGGCGGGAGGAGCCGACCGTCCACCGCCGCGTCTATCGCCCCTGGGGCTTCTATCAGACGCTGGAGCGCGGAGAACGGTTCCAGGTCAAGCGCCTGACCGTCTATCCGGGCCGCCAGCTGTCCCTCCAGCGCCATTTCCACCGCGCCGAGCACTGGGTCGTCGTCAACGGCACGGCGCTGGTGGAATGCGGGGAGAAGAAGACGCTCGTCGGCGAGAACGAGAGCGTCTACATCCCGCTGGCCGCACGCCACCGCCTCGCGAATCCCGGCAAGGTGATGCTGAACCTCATCGAGGTGCAGTCGGGCCCCTATCTCGGCGAGGACGACATCGTCCGCTACGACGAGACGCTGGAAGTTCAGCCGGATGCAGCCGAATAGCGGCGGCGGACGGACCGTTCTCGTCACCGGTGCCGGCGGGTTCGTGGGGCGGGCGCTGGTGCCCCGCCTCCTCGACCGCGGCGACCGGGTCCGTGCCCTGGTCCGCGCCGGCGGTCGCCCGGCCCCGGCGGGCTGCGAGACCGTCGCGGTGGCCGACATGGCCGCGGCGGACTGGCCGGCGCTCGTCGCCGGGTCCGACGCGGTCGTCCATCTCGCCGCGCGCGTCCACCGGGCGGGCGAGACCGGGGCGGCCGCCGCGGACGCCTATCGCCGCGACAACACCGACGCCACCCGCGCCCTCGCCGAGGCCGCCGCCGTGGCGGGCGTGGGCCGTTTCGTCCTCGTCTCGACCGCCCACGTGGTCCCGCTGGTGGAGGCGATCGGCCTCGGCCGCACGACCGAGGCGGCGGCCTGGGCCGAGCACCCCTACGGCATGAGCAAGGTGGAGGCCGAGGCCGCGGTGCTGCGCGTGCGCGCCGCGACGGGCCTGCCCGCTGTCGTGCTCCGCCCGCCGCTCGTCTACGGGCCGGGTGCGGTCGCGAACATCGCGGCACTGCTGAAGGCGGTACGCTGGGGCGTGCCGCTTCCGCTGGGCGCCGTCCGCAACCGGCGCAGCCTCGTCTACGTCGGGAACCTCGCCGCCGCGATCGAGGCGGCGATCGACCATCCGGCGGCCCCGGGGCACGTGTTCGCCGTCAGCGACGACGACGACGTCTCGACGCCCGAACTCGTCCGCCGCCTCGCCCGTGCGCTCGGGCGGCGCGCGCCGTGGATGCCGGCCGTCCCGCCGCCCGTGCTGGCGCGCCTCCTGCGCCTCGCCGGGCGGGAGGGGTGGATCGAGCGGCTGACCGGCGATGCCTTCGTCGACGCCGGACCGCTGCGCGAAGCGCTCGGCTGGACGCCACCCCACACGATGGACGAGGGGCTTCGGTCGCTGCGGACGGGGTGACGCTCGCCCTTGCGCGCGCGCCGCGCCGCGACCTAGTGTCCGGCGTCCTTCCATCGATCCGGACCCGCACGGGGCCGGGAGGCCCATGGTCCAGCTTGTCCCGACCGCCGCGGCGGCGAACGGGCGCCCACTCGGCGGCGCGGCGTTCGGCTGGCTCACCGGTCTCGCGCTCCTGCTCGCCGTCAGCCTCGGCGCGATCGACGGATCCTCGATGGGGGCGATCGTCCCCGCCTACGCCGTCCTCGGCCTCGCGCTCGCCGTCGTGGCGCGCGTGCCGCTCGGACCGGTCGACCGGTGGACCGTGGCGCTCGTCCTCCTCTTCCTCCTGTGGATGGCGGCGTCGACGGCGCTCGCCGGCCGCGGGTCGCGCGGGCTGGGGCGGGTGGGCCAGATGGCCACGGTCCTCCTCCCCCTCCTCCTCCTTCTCCCGCTCGCGGGGCCAGCGGAACGGACCGTCCGGCGCCTGATCGGGGCCGTCGCCGCCGTGGCGGCCATCGTCGCTGCGGCGCTCGGCCTCGAACTGCTCCTCGACGCCCCGGTCGCGCAGGCGCTCTGGTCCCAGAACGCGACGCGCTACAACCGCGGCCTCGCCTGCCTCGTGATCCTCGTCTGGCCGCTCGCCGCGGCGGCGGGCCCGCGCCTCGCCCTGCCGCTCCTGGTGGCGGTGGGCTTCATGGCGGGGGCGAGCGAATCCGCGACCGCCCGCCTCGCCTTCGCCGTGGGATCGGTGGTGGCGCTCGCGGCCCTCGTCCTGCCGCGGGTCACGGTCGCCGCGGTCGCCGCCGGCAGCGGGCTCCTCCTCCTCGCCGCACCGGTCGTGTTCCACGGGATCGAATGGGTGATGCCGCTGACGCGCGAGATCCCCGCCTCGTGGATCGAGCGGCTGGACATCTGGCGCGAGGCGACGACCGTCATCGCCGGCGCGCCCTGGACCGGGCACGGGCTTCGGATGATGCGCGACGTGGCGCCGCTGCCGCCGGTCATGTCGGCCTACACCCACCTCCACAACGTGCTGCTGCAGCTCTGGCTCGACCTGGGATTCGTGGGCGCGGCGGTCGCGTTCGCCCTGGCGCTCCGCCTCCTCCTCCTGTCGCGCCGCCTCGACGCCGCCGCCGTGCCCTTCGCCGCGGCGGCCTGGGTCGCGGCGCTGGTCACGGTGATGTCCGGCTTCGAGGTGTGGAGCGAGGCGATGCTGGGGATGTTCGCCTTCGCGGCCTTCCTCTTCGCCGCGAGCGCGCGGGCGGCACCGGGGCGCTGAGCGTCAGGAGGCCGCGCGCGCGGCACGGGTCCGTCCGGACAGGACGCTCCCCACGATGGCGACCGCGACCGGCGCCAGCACCGGCAGGTAGATCAGCGGGACGAGCCGCGCGTCCCGCACGCTGAGGTTCAGCATCGCCAGAAGCGTGACCTGCAGCCCCACCGCGATCGCCGTCGCCGCCACGAGGCGCCGGGTGCGTCCGCGCCGGTTGTGCTCCTCGTTCAACAGCAAGATCAGCGCCACGAGCGCCATCGCCGGGATCAGCAGCGGCATCGCAAGCCGCTGGTTGAACTCGACGACGAGCCGGTTGCGCGACCGTTCGCTGGCGAGGTCGTCGGACGTGGGGGTCAGGAGGCTCCAGGTCGCACGCTCGCGCGCGTCGGGAACGCGGGCCCCCACGGCGGGGCGCGGCAGCTCGAACTCGATCGCGTACCGCTCGAAGGTGAGTTCGGAGACCCGGCCCGTCGCCCGGTCCAGCTCCTGGCGGGTGCCGTCGCGCACGAGAAGCCGCAGCACGTCGCCCGACGCCAGCACGCTGCCGCGCGCCGCCACCAGGGTCGACGGCCGCTCTGGCGTGCGGAGGTCGTGGACCACGAGGCCCGCCAGTTCGTTCGTGCCGGCGCGGTCGCGGACGTAGACCGTGAGGCCCGACCCGATCTCGGTGAACTGCCCTTCGCGCAGGACGACGTTCGAAAGCCCCGCCCGCATGATCTGCTGGAGGCGCACGACCTCGCGGTTCGCGATGGGGGAGATCACCATCGTCAGGAACAGGCCGACGGCGGTGAAGACCGCGACGACGGCCAGCGCCGGCCCCGCCAGCGAGACCGGCCCGATGCCGGCGGCCCGCATGACGATCAGCTCGCTCTCCTGGATCAGCCGGTTGTAGGTGAACAGGAGGCCGACAAGCACGCCGAGCGGCAGGATCATCGGCAGGAAGGTCGGCAGCATCGACGCCATGACCTGCGCGAACAGGCCGAACGACGCGCCGGCCGTCAACGCGAACTCGATCACGCGCAGCGACAGCACGAGCCAGATGGCCCCGCACAGGACGGCGGTGACGAGCAGGCAGCTCGTCGCCAGCTGGCGGAAGAGATAGATCCAGATCCTCATCGCGGACCACCATAGGCGGCGGGCGGGCCGCCCGCCACGGGCAATGCCGAGGCGCTCCGACGGACAGGGCGGCGGGTACCCGACGCCCTCAGGCCGCCGTGCCGGAAAGCCGCACCCAGCCGGGCACGGTCGGGTGAATGACCGCCTCGCCGGCCCGGATCGTGGCGGCGCCGGACCCGACCGCCGCCAGCGCCTCCAGCCGGACGAGCGCCAGCCCGCGGTCGCCGAGGCTCGACCGCATCTCGCCCGCGTCGGGTCCGTCCGGCCCGAGGGTCAGCGGCGTCCCCGGCGGCGGCGCCGCGCCCTCGATGCGGACCGGCAGCAGCCGCTTCTTCACGAGACCGCGGTAGCGGGTGCGGGCGGTGAGTTCCTGGCCCATCCAGCAGCCCTTGGTCCAGGAGACGGCGTTCATCTCGTCGAACCCGTTCTCCAGCAGGATCGCCTTCTCGAGCGCGAGATCGGCCGCGTCCTCCGGCACGCCCAGCCGAAGGCGCAGGTCGCGATACACGTCGGCGTCGAGGCGTGGCAGGCCGAGGGCGGCGAGCGTCGCGTCGGCCGTTTCGGCCGGCAGCAGCAGCCGCGCGCCGAGCGCCGCGAGCCGCGGGTCGACGCAGGCGCGGCCCCCCCCATGGTCGACCGCGTCGCCGGCCGCCGCCCCGTCGAGGCCGACCGCCGCGGGCCCCGCCGGTCCCGGCAGCGCCGCGACGCGCCAGGCGTCGGTCGCGTCCTCCAACGTCACCTTCGAGCGCAGGCGGTAGGGGCGCAGGCGGCGGATGAGGTCGTCGCGGCGCCCGCCCTCGCAGTCGAGCAGCAGCCGGTCGCCCAGCGCCACCACGTGGAAGGCGTGCAGGAACTTGCCCTGCGGGGTCAGCAGCGCCGCGAACAGCACGCGGCCGGCCGTCGCGAGCGCCACGTCGTTCGAGACGAGCCCCTGGAGGAAGGAGGTACGGTCCTCCCCGCCGATCGCGACGATGCCACGGTCGGAAAGGGCCACCACCCCTGCATCCTGCGTCCCCTGTCCCATCCCGCCCTACCGTTCTCCCGAAACGCCCGCCCGGACCCGACACCGCAGTTGGTGTCGGCTTCCCGGCGGGGCAAGCGGCGGGGAGGGCGGGATGGGAGCGCGCACGCGAGGTCGCGGCCGGACGGCCCTTCTGGCGGGGCTGTTCCTCGTCGCCGGTCCGGTCGGCTGCGGGGGGCGGACGGAGACGGTCGCCGTCGTCCCGCCCCTCTCGCCGGTGCCGATCTGGTGCTACGCGACGCTGGCGCAGACCGACTGCTACGGCGAGCCGCAGCCGCCCGGCACGGGCCGGCTCGTCGGCGCCTACGTGATCGAGCGGCGCTGACGGGCCGGAAGGGGGGGCCGTCAGCGCGTCGCGACGCGCTCCGGCGGCACCAGGACGGTGTCGATCGCGTGGATGATCGCGTTGTCGGCGCGGATCTCGGCCCCCTCGACCCGCGCCGGCCCGATCACGATCGGGTTCTGCAGGCCGCGCACGGGGATGCGCATCAGATTCCCCGTCGGCACCGGTCCGTCGATGCTCAGTGCCGACCGCGGCCAGCTCTGGAACGAGACGTGCTGGCGCAGGAGGGTCCGCAGCCGCTCGCGGTTCTGGGGCTGGAGCAGCGTGTCGACCGTGCCGGCCGGCAGCTTGCGGAAGGCGGCGTCGGTGGGCGCGAACAGGGTGACAGGACCGCCGGCGTTCGCGAACGTCTCGTCCATCTGCGCCGCGCGCAGCGCCTGGGAGAGGATCGAGAAGCGGCTGTCCGCGCCGATCGTGGTGGCGAGGTCGGCCGCGGCCAGCGGCCCGGCGGAGAGCGTCAGCGCGACGGCGGCGGCAGCGAAGGAAGCCAAGCGTGCCATGGGGGGTATCTCCTGGGATGGGCCACAAGGGCGCGGCTCCGTGACCGGAACCCGCGGATGAGCAAACGCGCGAAATGGCGCGGCGCTCCACACGCGGACCGGGGCTCCATCCACGGGGGTAGCCCCTTCGATCGCCCCGCGACGAGGCCGCACCCTTGCGCCCGCCGGGTGCTCCTGCCAGCTTCCGTAACGGCCGGATCGAAGGGACGGGGCGGGCGATGGACGAGGTCGGTTGCGTCGTCGTGGGCGCGGGGGTCGTGGGGCTCGCGGTCGCGCGGGCGCTCGCGTCGAGCGGGCGGGAGGTGCTGGTCCTCGAGGCGGCCGACATGATCGGCACCGGCACCAGCTCGCGCAACAGCGAGGTGGTGCACGCGGGCATCTACTATCCCACCGGGAGCCTGAAGGCCCGCCTCTGCGTCGCCGGGCGCGACGCGCTCTACGCCTATGCCGAGGCGAGGGGCGTGCCCTACCGGCGGTGCGGCAAGCTGATCGTCGCGACCGACGCGACGCAGATCGGGAAGCTGGACGCGCTGAAGGCCAAGGCCGAGGCCAACGGGGTGACCAACCTCGTGCGGATCACGGCGGACGAGGCGATGGCGATGGAGCCGAAGCTCTCCTGCGTCGGCGCGCTCCACTCGCCGTCCAGCGGCATCGTCGACAGCCACGCCCTCATGCTGGCCTATCAGGGCGACGCCGAGGCGCACGGCGCCACCGTGGCCTTCCACGCCCATGTCGAGGCCGGCGAGGTCACGGACCGCGGCGTGGTGCTGGACATCGGCGGGGCGGAGCCGATGCGCCTCAGGTGCCGGGAGTTCGTGAACGCCGCCGGCCTCCACGCCCAGGACGTGGCGCGGGCGATCCGCGGCCTGCCGCCCGCGACGGTGCCGCCGACGCACTACGCCAAGGGCAACTACTTCAGCCTCGCGGGTCGCTCCCCCTTCTCGCGCCTGATCTATCCCATCCCGGAGCCGGGCGGCCTGGGCGTCCACATCACGATCGACCTCGGCGGTCAGGCGCGGTTCGGCCCGGACGTCGAATGGATCGACCGGATCGACTATTCGGTCGACCCGCGCCGGGCCGACGGCTTCTACGGCGCCGTGCGGCGCTACTGGCCGGGGCTGACGGACGGGGCGCTGCTGCCCGGCTATGCCGGCATCCGGCCCAAGCTGGTCCCGGCCGGGGCGCCGGACAGCGACTTCGTGATCCAGGACGAAAGGGTCCACGGCGTCCGCGGCCTCGTGAACCTCTACGGCATCGAGTCGCCCGGCCTCACCGCCTCGCTGGCGATCGCCGACGCGGTCGTCGACGCGCTGGCGACGGCGCCGGCACCGGTTCCGGCTTGACAGCCAGAGGCCGGGAGGGGCACTGAGCCGGTCGCACGCAAGGGCACGCGAGACAGGATCCACCATGTCGGCCAAGAAGAACCCGCTCGGGCTGAACGCCCTGCAGCTGAAGACCCTCACCCTCCTCCAGGAACTCGCCCGCCTGCCCGACCATGCCGAGCCCGTCGATGACGGCGTCATGGTCTCCGGCTTCCCCAATCCGCACGGCGACCATTTCCACCTCGGCGCCCACGTGGTGCTGGCGCGCGACGCGACGGGCTTCTCCAACCCGGCGCCCTGGGCGGTGCTGGAGCGCAAGGGCCTGATCCGGTCGATGTTCCCCCGGGCGGCGGTGCTGACGGCGGAGGGGCAGGCCTACGACACCGGCCTGCGCGAGGAGATCCTGCACCGCTCGGGTCACTGAGGGGCGCGGGCCGTCGAGGTCCGGGCGGGCGCGTCCCGCCACTTGACAGCGGCCGGCGGGAGGCCGAAACGGTGGGGACCTTCCAGGAACGCCTTATGGTGCCCATGCGAACCGGCGAAGCCTTGCCGCTGGCGGGCGCCACCCTCCTCTCCCTCGCCCTCGTCGTGCTGTTCGGGCGGCTCGCGCCCGACATCACCCCCGACACCGAGGGCTACGTGGCGCTCGCGGCATGGCCCGCGGTGCTGGAGGGGATGCGGACGCCCTTCTACGGCTGGACCGTCGCCCCCTTCGCCGGGAGCGAGCCGGCCTTCGCCCTGGTCCCCGCCCTCCAGGCCGCGGCCTGGACCGGGGCCGTCTGGTTCCTCGTCGCCTCGCTGCGGCGATACGGCGTCTCGCGGAAGGCGGCCCTCTCGGTCGGCTTCGCGCTCCTGTTCGCCAACGCGTTCCACCTGATGGTCGACTGGATCCACCCCGAGGTGCCGGCGCTGGCGGCGCTTGCGGTCGCGGTCGGGGCGGTAGCGCGGCTCGCGGGCGGCGGGCGACCGATCGTCTGGCTGCCGCTCGTCCTGCTCGGCGCCGGCTGGGGCACGCTCGCGCGGCCGAGCTTTCTGCCCTTCGTGGGCATGCTTCCGGTGCTGTTCGTGCTTCTGGTCGCGATCCGGCGGGAGGGGATGCGGATCGGGCTCGCGACGGCGGTGCTGCTGGCCGCGACCGCCCCGGTGGCCGGATGGGTCGGCCTGCGCGCCGCCACGGTCGGCGGCGTCGCCGTGGCGCCGTTCGGCGGGTTCGCCATGTCCGGCATGGCGGGCCTGATGCTCACGCCCGCGATCGTCGAGCGCCTGCCCGACGACGTCCGCCCGCTGGCCGAACGGGTGCTGGCGGCGCGCACGGCGGGCGAGGCGGAGGGGCGGCTGATCGGCGTGCCGCGCAACTCGAGCGGCGACCGGTCGTTCCACTCCGCGGCGCTGGGCTATTTCGACGTCCTCGCCCGCACCTACGACGAGGTCGCCTGGGGCATCGTCCTGCGGGAACGCGCCGCGGACGAGCCCTGGCCGGCGTTCGACGCCCGGGTCGGCCGGTTCGCCACGGCCGTGATCGTCGCGGCCCCCGACCGCTGGGTCGCCTGGGTGGCGGGCGCCACCACACGGCTGGTCGGGCGCGGGCTGACGGCGAACCTGCCGTTCCTCCTCGCCACGGCCGCCTGCGTCCTCCTCTGGCCGCTGATGCTGCTGCGCCGCCCTCCGCCGCGCCCGGCGGACGAGCGGGGCGCCGACGTGCCGGTGCTGATCGCGCTCGCCGGCGGCTGGTTCGCCGCCGCCGGCCTGCTCACGGTGCTGATGACGTTCCCGGCGCTGCGCTACGTCGACAGCGCGGCGCTGCTGCTGCCGGCCCTGCCGATCTATGCGGCGTGGAGCCTCGTCGATCGGCTGCGCGAGCCGCGGTGATCAGCCCGGCCGGCGGGCGATCAGCGCGAGGTTGGAACTGAGGGGCCCCAGCGGCACGCCCGTGGCCACGATCCGCACCGGCACGTCGGACGGCCATTCGGCCCGCAGCCGCGCGCCGTCGAGGAAATCGAGCGCGTCGACCCGGGCCCAGTGGTCGAACCGGGTGCCCGCCAGCGTTCGGCGGAACAGCGCCGGCGACCAGTGCAGGAGCGGCAGGCCGGTGTGGTGCTCCACCGGGAACCAGCGGTTCGGCATGGTCAGGAACACCGCGCGGGCGACCCGCAGGTGCTCCAGCACGAAGGCCCGCCGCGCGGCCGGGCCGCCGACGTGCTCCAGCACGGCATTGGAGCAGGCGACGTCGAACGTGCCGTCGGGAAAGGGCAGCGGAGCGCCGGGGACGATCCCCACGAAGCCCACCGCCGGATAGGCCGCACGCACGGCCTCGCCCGTGCCGATGCCGGCGCAGGTGATGTTCTCGGGGTGCGGATAGCCCTTCTCGAGGAAATTGGCGCCCTCGTTCTCCTCGTCCGACACGCCGATGTCGAGGATCCGCGTCTCGCGCGTCGGCCGCATCTCGCGCATGAAGAGGTCGAGCATCGCCCGGCGCGCCGCCACCAGCACCCGCATCGCGGGTAGTGTCTCAGTTTGAAATTTGAGGCGGGTTGACAGGGCATCGCCCCCGCCCGGCCGATCCCATATACTAACCCGGATTATGCACCAAGGTGGCTTTGAGGGGTGGCGGGTGTAGCATAAGTCCTTGATCGGTTTTAGGATTCAG
>Ga0315907_10003559_pt1 | contig 18230 bp, 10 predicted proteins | sample LakEriMetagenome_3_FD_203525 | JGI IMG/M metagenome (GOLD analysis project Ga0315907, IMG submission 203525) | Freshwater fungal communities from buoy surface, Lake Erie, Ohio, United States - Buoy 12 MA123 | ecosystem: Environmental > Aquatic > Freshwater > Lake > Lake biofilm | place: USA... | reverse complement strand
ACCTCCAATTCGAGGAGTCATTTCATGTAGGAACTCCACAAGAGAAGCACTATGTTCGGCTACATCGACCAAGCCTAAAGGATGAACGTCCTTATATTATCGTTTACGGGCAGGAAATTACAGAGCTCAAAAAAAGCGAGGGCAAATTGAAAATGCAAAATGAAGAGCTCGAAAAAGTAAACCATGAGCTCGATCAATTTGTTTATAGCGCCTCCCACAACTTGCGCGCTCCTTTACTATCGGTCAAAGGACTACTAGGCCTTATTGAAGAAGATGATATGGAAGCTGCTTCACGCAAGCTATTCATTGAGGAAATTTACAAATCGATTCAACGATTGGATTCTACCATCAAGGACATCATTGAATACTCCAAAAATGCGCGACTCGAATTATTGCCTGTTCGAATAGACATGGAACAGCTAATTCGCAATGCCCATGAAGATTTAAAATTTTACGAAGGCACAACGGTTTCTCTTGAACTGACCATCCGACAAACAATTCCCTTTTATTCAGATGAACGACGTTTGAAGTCTATCGTTCACAACATCATGTCGAACAGTGTGAAGTATAGTGACTCTGCCAAAGACTCTAGTTGGCTGAGTATTGAAATGGACATATCTCCAACAAAGGCGGTGATTGTTTTCACCGATAACGGCAAAGGCATTTCCGAACAAAATCAAAGTCGCGTATTCGACATGTTCTATCGTGGAACCAGCGAGCGCAGTGGATCGGGCTTAGGGCTTTACATTGTAAAGGAAATGACAGAGCGCATCGGCGGAACCATACAGCTTGATTCACTATTGGGAGAAGGAACAACAGTGCGACTTGAACTTCCTAATTTCATTGATCAGACATCTGCATAACGTACTCCGTTTTACCTTCGCCATAGACTTCATAGACAAACGTTATCCGCTGAGTTAAACCCTTTTCCGCCACATACTCGGTCAACTTCGGATAAGATTTCATGGCCCCAATAATCATAGAGGCCATACTACCTGTTTTGAAATCAGAAACCGCTGCATTTCCGGGGGGTATGGACAGCACCCTCAGGTCAGGCAACTTACTAAGCTTTGCGCTATCCGCTTCCGACACAACGAGCCCGGCAATAGAACGAAGTGAATCCTCAACCACTTCATTTGGGTTATCGAAATAAACTCCAATCATTTTTACCGGTACACCCTGTTCTTCAGCAATTGAGTGCATTTGATTAAAGGCATCACCAATTTTTTCATAGGGCCCAATATGTTGAATACCAACCACGCGATACCCCGGCATGCTACGTTGTTCCACCACTACGGGCTGAAATAATCCTTGCGTGCTTACATAAATGAAAACGAGAGAAATCAAAAGCAACACAATAATCAGAAACTTTTTCATTGAAGTATTAATTGAGAACAATTCTAAATCACTTATTTTTAGAAGCGAATATCGCTCAACACAAACTGACATATATCACGTTTTGCAGATGAAACGCTAACCGTTGTCAGTCCGAAAAATGAGCACTCGGACTTGCTTTGCATTATAACCCTAAAACCACACACTATGCTTAAATTTTTCTCAGCAAGTGCACGCGTAGTCAATACTCGACGTGCAGTTATGGAATGTATGGAAATCGCTCTAGGCGAAAATTACGCGAATGCGGACCTGCTCGTTTTACATGCATCGATTGGTCACGATTTCAAAGAAATGGTTCAACAAGCGCATGAAATGGCACCCAACGCCCGCATTGTTGCAGCATCATGCTGCGGCGTAGTTGGACGCGAAGGCGTAAGCGAGTCTATGAAGGACATGGCCTTAATGGCAGTGGAAGGCAAAGAATTCGCCGTTGCCAGTGTTTCAGACATCAATGGTAAAAACTCATATGAAAAGAGCCTTGAGATGGCACAATCACTCAAAGCACAACAACCCGGTATCAACATGATTTACTTCTTGGGGTCGGGTATCGACATCGCGAACGATCTATGCGTCAAGGGCTTTGAAGAAGTATTTGGTGAAGGTGTAACCATTTTCGGTGCTACCTCTTCCGATAACATGAAAGGTGTTGTCAATTTCCAGGCTGTCGACCAACTGGTTACGGAACATGGTGCATACGCAGTCGGCTTCTCAGATCCATCACTCACTGTTGACACACAAGCTACACATGGCTTTGTAGCTATTGGTGAGCCTTTGTTAGTAACCAAAGCAGACGGTCATATCATTCAAGAGTTTAACGGCAAGCCGGCATGGGAGGAATACACACGACGCTTGGGCTTGACATCGGCAGCCACTTGTGGCGATACTATTCCCATTGGTGCATTAGGCGAAAAGCTCAGCCCCGAAGTTGCCAAAGAATATGGTAACGATCATTTGCTTCGAGTTGTAACCAAGCGTGAAGGCAACGATATGTACTACGCCACAACTATTACAGAAGGAACCCCCCTTTGGCTTACGACGCGTGACGAAGATTTGATTTTCTCCGAGATGGATCGTTTGGTGAAGGAGATGAATGATCGCAACGCGGGCAAAAAGCCTGTCGCAGTTTTTCACGCCGACTGCCTAGCGCGCGGTCGCTTTCTATTTAATAGAATCATCAAAGACGAGTTGGTAAGCAAGATGCAATATCCATTCTACAGCGAAGGAGCCTGTCCGCCATGGCTGGGAATGTATGGATTTGGAGAATTCGCACGTTTAGGCGGAAAGAATATTTACCACAACTACACCACTGCTCTCTATGTGATTTATCGCTAAGAGTTATCCTATCATAAATGAGTGAACATCCGAGTTACGATGAGCTCTTGAAGCAATATCGTGACCTTCAATTGAGGGTCACGCGCTTCTCTGCTACAGAGCAGGAGCTCATCAATACTCGTGATAGGCTCGACCATGAGCTCGTTCTTCATCAAAGACTTCATCGTTATAATTCCGAAGCCCTTCAAGAACCATCAGAAGAAGGATTCTTTCGATTGGAGGCCGAAGCCATTGTAGATGTCTTTGAGACGGAGGGTTCCATCATTTTCTTTGTACCGACAGATGGCGGTGAAATCTCGATTTATAAGGAAGGCATTCCTCATACCATCGACCATTCATGGTTAGGGGAAGCACAACTCATCGCATCGAAGCACACCGCGGGAAAACCACATATCATAAGGTCTGACGCGTTAAACCTGCACAGTAATCTAGCTCAATTTGACATCGGATTATTTTCCTATTTTCAAGAGCCCAATCTTCCCTATACGATTTATCTGTTTGGTCTGATCAGTAAAACAAATGCACCACTTTACAACAAGCCACAGGAAAGAAATCTTACGCTCTTCGGTGTATTCTCTCAGCAGTTTCAAGCCATGCTTGCGAATCGTAAGCGAAGTGAAGCCATTAACAGGCAGATAGAGCAAATTAAAGCATCCCAGGTTGAACTAAGAAAACTATCGTTGATCGCGACCCGCACAAAAAGCGGCGTAATCATTACCGACAATATGGGACGTATAGAATGGGTCAATGATGCATTTTCGAAGATATCCGGCTACGCGCTGCAGGATATCATCGGTAAAAAACCAAAAGACATACTGCAAGGTCCGAAAACAGATGAATTAGCTCGGCAGAAGCTGAAAGAGGCACTTTGGAAAAAGGAAAACATTGAAGTTACGGTCATCAATTATGACGATGAAGGCAGGGAGTACTACAATCAACTTGAAATAATCGCCGTATTCGACGAAGCAGGCAATCACACTAATTTCATTGCCCTTCAGAAAGACATCACAGAAGAAACGCTGGCGAGACAGGAGATTTTGCGCATCAACACACGATTCGAACTCATCGCCAAACATTCGCGCATTGGAACATGGGAGTTTTCACCGATAGACGGAACCATTCGGTGGAACAATATCATGTATGAAATCTATGGTATCGATCCGAATACAACAACTAGTATTGGCGAGCTTTGGAGGAGTGCAATGTCAGAAGAAGACTATGCTCAAGGAGTGGCGGACATGAACAGCATACGCAACGGGCATTTAGGCACTCGCGAGTCATCCTTTCAAATAGTACGAAAATCAGATGGTGCTCAAAGGATTGTTGAGACGCTGCTAGTAGCAGAGCGTGACGAGCGAGGAAACTTGCTGCGTGTGGTAGGAAGCACAAAAGACATTACGGAAGAGCTTTTACTGAAACGGGAGCGTGATGCGTCAGCAGAGCGCATGGTTACATTAAAAACCTTTTATGAAAGCATCTTAAACCATTCTCCTTCACAGAAATACGTTTTTGACTCAAGTGGCACCTTGATGTTTAGTAGTGAACCACCAAAGGAAGGAGCCATCTGGTGGGATCCGAGCTCAAGACGCTCCATCTTCGACGTCCATGAAAACGAGGTAAGTGAACGCACTTGGAACATGATTCAACAAATCCGAAACTCGTTGGACAAGGGACAAATTATGCGGGTAGAAGACGCGAGCACTTTAGATAATGAAGAGCCCATCCAATTTCTGCAGAGCATTCTTCCCTACCGCAACATTACCGGAAAAATTGAGCATATTATAGTGACAGGGGTGGATATATCAGAACTCAAAAAAGTGCAGGAAGCGGTTAATCGAAAAAACGAAGAACTACGGAAAATAAATACAGAGCTCGACAACTTCGTGTATAGTATTTCGCATGACCTCCGTTCACCATTACTTTCTATCAAAGGCATTGTTTCCCTCATTACTCATTCGAGCGAAATCGATGAAAAAACCAGAAAATACCTAGAGATGGTAGATGGGTCTGCCACGCGACTGGATGGCACCATACAAGAGATTCTGGAATACTCCCGCAATTCACGCCTGGAAATCGCCCATGAAGAATTTGATGTGGTGAATATGGTGAAGCAATCATACAATGACCTTCAATACAGTGCCCAAGGGAGCATGGAGTTATTACTTGACATTCAAACTAATCCAATCATTTACTCAGATAAATCAAGAGTTGGTGTACTCTTGAAAAATGTGATTGGTAATGCTATTAAATATCGCAACAAAGACATTGAAAGTTTCGTGAAATTCAAGCTGAAGCGAGAAGACGGCAACATAATCATGCAAATTGCAGATAACGGTGAAGGCATCGATGCCCAGCATCTGGATAAAATATTCACTATGTTTTATCGCGGCACCACATCGAGTGTGGGAACCGGTCTTGGCCTGTATATTTGTAAAGAGATAGCTAACAAACTCAAGGGTGACCTGAAAGCGGAATCAACGCTTGGCGAAGGCACCACGATGACGATAACCCTACCAGAAATAGAACGAAATGTATAATACTCAACATGTGTTATTGGTCGATGACGACGACATCTTTAACATGCTTCATGGTGAAGTTCTGAAGCGCTTAATTCCGGATGTTCGAATTGACGTGTTCAAATCGGGACAAGAAGTGCTGCGCTATTTTGAGCAAGCACCCGAAGAAAAAATCGACCTCATATTCCTGGATATACGTATGCCGGTTATGGGAGGATTTGAAGTATTGGAGGGTATGGCATCTATGGCCCCTGAACGATTCTCCAATACTCGTATCTATGTGCTATCCTCGACACTTGATGACCGCGACTTACAGCGTGCGAAAGAAACACCCTTGGTTACCGATTTTATTGGTAAGCCTATGTCGTTTGATACTCTTCGCTCCATCTTAGCGCAAATGACATAGTGGTCCACCCCAGAAAACTCCCTTTTTTTTTTTCGTTTTGCAACGCACATGATCTTGAACCGCATTTTGAAGACCGAACAGCAGCGTTACGCTTTATACGGTGCTCTCTTCGGACTATGTTTCCCTGTATTTGGCACCATGTTCGAATCATGGATGATTTACAGTCGCATAAACTGGGAATTGATGTTGACATGCCAACAAGAATCGGAGTTGCTATGGATTATTGATACTGCTCCAGTTTTTCTGGGCATTTTCGCTTCCTTCGGAGGAAAGCAGCTTGACCTTGTTCGAGAGAAAAACCGAGAAATTAACGAGCGCTATGATCAAATGGTCATACTACGCGAAATGGCCGACTCAGCGAATAAAGCAAAGAGTGAGTTCCTCGCGAATATGTCGCATGAAATACGCACACCCATGAATGCCATCATTGGCATGAATTATCTGGTGCAGCGCACAGAGCTTAATCCGAAGCAAATTGAATATATTCATAAGGTTGACATTTCAGCCAAAGCGCTTCTTCGCATTATTGATGACATTTTGGATTTTTCGAAGATTGAAGCAGGCAAATTGCAGTTGGAATTTTCGCCGATGTTTCTTGAGGAGACTATTGCCCAGGTAGCAGATGCCGTTAACATCAAACTCCGAAAGAAAAAAGAAGTTGAACTGATCACTGATATTGACCCTCATATACCCCATGTGCTCAGCGGAGATGGTTTAAGATTAAGACAGGTCATTCTAAACTTGACAGACAACGCAGCAAAATTCACGGAGCGTGGTGAAATCAAGATATCGGCTAAATTGTTGAAAATAGAGAATAGTCGAGTGGACTTGGCTTTCCGAATTGAAGATTCGGGAATTGGGATGAGCGAGGATCAGCTCAATCGCATTTTCGCTCCATTCCAGCAAGCGGATATTTCCACAACGCGTAAATTCGGTGGAACAGGTCTAGGGCTCACTATATGTAAGCGAATCATTGAACTCATGGAAGGATCATTGAGTGTGGAAAGTTCCTTTGGTCACGGCAGTGTCTTTTCATTTACCGCCTCTTTCCGACTTCATGACGAAAAGGCTAATCAGCAACAGCAGGCATTCCAACCTCGCAAAGGACTAAAGGCGCTTCTGGCCGACGACAGTGAAAGTGCTCGAATGGTGTTACAAGAAATGCTAGAATCGTTTGGATTCGAAGTGCATGCTGCCTCCGGCCCTCAAGAAGCCATTCAATTATTTCAGGAGCAACACACCGAAAGTGAGCCATTTTCCATTTTGCTTATTGATTGGAAAATGCCGAAAATGACTGGTGTGGAACTCGTCGATTATTTGCGCAAAACCACACAGAAAATCCCTTCGGTAGTAATGGTGACGGCCTTTGGCATTGAATCAATTAAAGAAGCCACTGCTCAAAAAAACATAGATGACTATTTGCTGAAACCGGTGAATCCTTCTACTCTATTCGATGTCATCAACAATTTACTTCATCTAACGCCGACTCGCAGCAAATCAGAGGTAAGTAACCTAGTCGACATGGCTTATTTGAAGGGTGAGCTCAGTGGTAAAAAGATACTATTGGTAGAAGACAATGAAATGAATTTGGATTTAGCCATTGAGTTATTGCAAGATGTTGGAATTGACGTTTCGATTGCGAGAAACGGTCTGGAAGCACTGGACCAGGTGGATATCAAGCGTTTTGATTGCGTGCTCATGGATATTCAAATGCCCGAGATGGATGGACTAACAGCCACTCAAAAAATAAGGCAAAATGAGCAGCACAAGCGACTTCCTATCTTGGCGATGACCGCACACGCAATGAAAGGTGAAGCAGAGAAAAGTTTAGCTGCAGGTATGAATGAGCATATAACAAAACCTATAGACCCTTTCATTCTTTACACGGCGCTCATCAAACATATTCATCAAAAAGAAATTTCCATTCAACCAGCATCCGCGGATGCGCTTCCATATCAAATTGAAGGAATCAATTTACAAGACGGTCTTTATCGATTGGGCAATAAAAGAGTTTCCTATGAAAAGCTACTGAAGTCATATGCTGCTGTCTATGGAAGTATCGAGGAAGAGTGTGATCAGCTTCTGCGCGACAAACATGTGAAACCGCTAGCTGCATACGTGCACACGCTATCCGGCATTACAGGAAATATTGGAGCACAAGAATTGCATAGTCGCATAGCGCCGCTTTCGTCCAAACTTCACCATCAATCGCAACAAGAGGAGTTACTGCTTTCGGAAGAAGATATCGCTTCATGCAAGCAATTGGCAGCAGATATTGCAAGACTAACGCAACAAATCATTTCAACACTAGCTCAATTTGATGGAGATGCAGCGGTGAAAAACCCAATAGACAATCAAGTTTTAAGCGAGAAATGGAGTGAGCTTTTAGTGCTCACTTCCAATAGTGATAGTTCAGCGTTGGATATAGCCGAAGAACTACTTACTAATTATTCACTTGATATGGAAACCAGCCATCGACTCAAAAAATGCATGACTGCTTTGGAGAATTTTGACTTCGATGAGGCCTATCAACATCTCAATATATGAAGACGATCATAGAAAACCCGACTGAAAAGCCATTGCTACTTATCGTCGACGACTCAGCGGAAAATTTGCAAGTACTGAATGCATTGCTTAAAGACGACTATAGGCTGAAGCTGGCCAAGAGCGGATCAAAATGCCTGGAAATAGCGCAACAACTCCCGCAGCCCGATTTAATTCTACTTGATGTAATTATGCCTGAAATGGATGGCTTTCAGGTATGCGAAGCTTTGAAAAGAGACAACCAAACCAATGCGATACCCGTCATATTTCTCACGGCTCTGAATGAAGTAGCAGATGAGACAAAAGGGTTTCAAGTTGGAGGTTCAGACTTCATAACCAAGCCATTCAATCCGGATATTGTGAAAGCTCGGATTCGGACGCATCTCGATTTACAATTTGAGCGGAAAAAATCTCATGAACTCTTGCGAGTTTTATTACCGGATGCCGTAGTGCACGATTTGATGCAGCATGGAACTCACAAACCACAAATCAAGGAAAATGTAAGTATACTATTCTGCGACTTTGTCGGGTTTACTCCAATTAGTGCCTCTTTATCACCGGAAGAATTAATTAACGAATTGTCCGACATTTTCAGTGCTTTCGATGGCATATGTGAAGAGCATAATACTACAAGGATAAAAACCATTGGAGATGCTTATCTGGCGGTATCCGGCATTCATCAAGCCTCTGAAGAACATGCTACTAATCTGGTGAGAACAGCACTTTCATTCATTGAACATTTAGAGAAGCGCAATGAGCGTAGTTCTCAGGCATGGCATTGCCGAATAGGAGTGCATTCAGGAAAAGTAATTGCGGGCATCATAGGTAAAACACGTTTCATTTATGACGTAGTAGGTGACGACGTGAATATTGCAGCTCGCACGGAATCGGCCGGAAGCCCCATGAAAGTAACGATAACACCTGCGACGCGTGAACTGGTTGCGAATCACTTCGAAATGCAAAGCGCCGGTGTTTTCAATCTGAAAGGGAAAGGGGAAATGGAGTTATTTCATGTAGCCCGCTAACATCAAATCAGACCTAGTCTTCGACGGACAAATTGTAAGTTATTCTCTAAACCATTACCTCGTAATTTGCGCGAGGAATCAGTGTGGTATCGATGGGCACCTAGAAAGGATAGTTGTATTTCATTCCAGCGCTGACGATCATTCATCTCTCCACAAGCCTTTAATTCCAGATACAGAAATTCAGCTATGGATGGAAAATCCTCGCGCCCCAGATAATCCAAATCAGCATCACAAATAATAGACTCCAACAGTGTTTTTGGCTGTTGCGGGATTTTGGTCACCAGGATAAGGCGGCAAATATGTTCCCTATCTTCCATCGAGATATCTGAACCCGCCGATTCCTGCATGAACAAGTCTACTCCTGCTGCCTCATGATTGGCGCGTTGGATCAGAAAGCCCAAGTCATGATAGAGCGCGGCCAGTTTGAGTAGAGTAATATCCTCATTACTCACACCTTCACGGTACGAAATTTCTTGCACCTGACGAATAACGTCTTCCGTGTGACGGCTGTCGTGATAAAGGTATTTGACGTTCAAGTCGAAACGGAGGCGTTGTATAACGCTTCCGTATTGTTTATCGAAGAAAGACTGTACTGCTTCCATTTAAAACGTTGCTCATGGCAACACATTTCGAGGTAAAGGTAAACAAGATGGTTAGATTTGCATCAAATAGTCGATTATGCAACTCAAAAAAATACTCGTACCCTGCGATCTAAAAGAAGAAAGCTTCGTAGCTCTTCATCATGCTGCGCATATCGCCACTCTTTCCGGCGCAGAGGTGGCCTTGCTTCACTTGGAATTCAGCGATCGAGCGTTAGAGGCGTCAAAAGTTGAGTTGGATGCCTGGGCTACCCGCTTAAAAGACAACTTTCACGGAGTAGTAACCACTCATGTGCGCAAAGGAGGTGTTGTTGGAGAAATTCCGGCATTCGCAAAAGAGTACGAATGCGGTTTGGTCGTCATGCCGACACATGGCATGAAGGGAATGCAAAAACTAACAGGAAGCCTCGCGCTTCGTGTGGTCTCAGAGTCGCATATCCCGTTTATAATTGTTCAAGAGCGGACCATCCGCCCGCAAGGCTATAAGAAGCTTGTAATTCCAGTGGATTACCGACATCAATTATTGGATGAATCAAAAGCCCTGATGCAATTGGCCAAGCTTTTCGGTGGAGAAGTACATTTGGTTCTGAAACGCGTTAATGCCGAATTGATGGATGATGCCATGCTTAACGGAATAAAGCAAATGTTTGCTGAAAATCAAATCGCGATTCAAATCCATGAAGTGGCGCACACCAATCATTTCACAAAAGAGTTGGTGCGTTATGCTGCAGCCATCGAGGCTGATTTAATATGCGCTATTAATTTCAGCTACGAATATCTATACACACTCTTCCCTAGAACCGACGAAGAGGATTTAATTTACAATGATCCGCAAATACCTGTATTACTTATTACGCCGCAAAATCAGGATGAAGTAATTTATAATATTCCTATGCGTTTCTAAGGACGTGCATCGGGAAATTTCTTCTTCAAGTTACGCTCCACGGTATAGAACACGTAAGCTAAGGAAATAATGAGGGTCGCTAGCATCAAGGTACCATGAACACCCTCACTGAATTCCAACATCCAGGCTGCTATGAACACCAATAAACCGGCTAAGCCGCTCAAAATCATTCGGCGAGATGAAATGCGCTGTGCATATTTCCATGCTTCTTGCGATTGCATGGATCGAAGCGTTCTATAGCCATAAATAGGATTAATTTTCTTGGGTGGATACTTGGCCATAACCAGTCCGGCCAAGACAAAAACGAGGGAAAGGATGAGTTGCGGCAGAAACATTTTCCAGGTTCGTTGTTCGAATTGTAAGCAAGGTTACAGGACTTGAATTTGAAAAATGAACTTAATGCCAACGAGTTAACAACTATCAATTCTTGATTATTTTAGATTGACATGTGTTAAGACTTTAGGAACTCGAGATTCAATCGAATTAAGCTGAAGGTAAATTAGCAAAAAAGAACAACGTATGACCCTCTTTACAAAATTACCGAGCCCCAAGGCAATATTAATTGCAGCGCTAGTTGTGTTGATGCAACCGCTTGCCTTTGGTCAATCATCGGTTGCACGTCAATGGAGCGAAACACAGCTAAGTTGTATTCGTAAATATTTCGCAAAGCCTACCGTGCATGCCCGTCATCTATCGCATGTTTCAATTGCCATGTATGACGCATGGGCTGTGTATGACGATGAGGCGCAACCATATCTCCTCGGACAAACCTGGGGGTCTTTCAACTGCCCGTTCAATGGAATACCAATGCCTGCAGACGGCAACCTATTGGCAGCGCAAGAAAAAGCCATTAGTTACGCCGCCTATCGCACGCTGTGGAACCGCTATACGATTTTCGCACCCGGCGCCAACTTATTGACCATACAAGGTTACCTCAACGATCGAATGGCCTCACTGGGTTACGATACCGGAATAACCTCTACCGATTATTCAGATGGAGATCCTGCTAAACTCGGTAATTATATTGCCGCGAAGTTGCAGGAGTTTGCTTTGCAAGATGGGTCTAACCAACAAGGCAACTATGCAAACCTTCAGTACCAACCCATCAACGGCCAATTGCAGCCGGCATTTCCGGGAAACCCATCTGTGGTTGACCCTAATCGTTGGCAAGCACTGGTATTGAGCCAATGCATCGACCAGAATAACATTCCGATTGAATGTCCTGCAGGCACCGGCACACCGGCCTTATCACACGAATGGGGTAATGTCATCCCCTTTGCATTAACGGAAGATCAGGCAGATACGCTCGAACGCGATGGTTTAAACTGGAAAGTGTATCTCGACCCGGGTCCACCACCATTGTTGGACACCACTGTTCAAACGGGATTGGATGAGAGCTTCTTCAAATGGGGATATGTAATGAATATCATCTGGCACTCGTTTCACAACAACGATGACGGCGTGATGGTAGATGCTTCGCCCAACAACATTGGCGGGTTAAACATTACATCGGATGCACAGCTGCCTCAGACATTCCAAGATTACCAGGATTTCTATAATCTCTTGGAAGGCGGGGTTAATGATCCGGGCCATGACATTAACCCGGCAACCAATGAACCCTATGAGGAGCAACTGGTTCCAAGAAAGGACTTCACCCGCGTGCTTTCGCAATATTGGGCTGACGGTCCGAACTCAGAAACACCTCCCGGACACTGGTTCAAGCTATTCAATGAGGTGGAAGACAAAATGGATTTGATCGGTATAGAAAAGCGCTGGATGGGTGAAGAACTTGTCTCCGATCTGGAGTGGGACGTCAAGGGCTACTTTGCCTTAGGCGGTGGCATTCACGATGCCGCCATTGCATGCTGGGGTACGAAGGGATATTACGACTACACACGTCCCATTATGGCCATTCGCTGGATGGGAGTGAAGGGACAAAGCACTGACCCCAACCTGCCGCATTACCACCCTGCCGGATTGCCCCTCATTCCCGGATACATCGAATTAGTGCTTGAAGGCGACACACTAGCCGGTGAAAACAACGAGCATCTGCATAAAATCAAAGTGTTCTCATGGAAAGGACCCTTCGCAGCTACCGGCCAAGATGGTGCCGGTTGGTTGCTTGCCGAAAACTGGTGGACATACCAGGCAGCTAATTTTGTAACTCCACCCTTTGCCGGTTACTATTCCGGTCACTCTACCTATTCGCGCACAGGAGCTGAAATCATGACACTGATTACCGGTGATGAATATTTTCCGGGCGGAATGGCAGAATTCGTAGCAACACAAGACGAATATCTGATAGCCGATGATGGTCCTTCAACGACCATAAAATTGCAGTGGGCTACTTATCGTGACGCCTCTGACCAGTGCAGCGTTTCACGCATCTATGGTGGCTTACACCCACCGCAAGACGATATTCCCGGGCGCAAGGTTGGTCTCATCGTAGGGCCTCAAGCCGTAAACAAAGCCAATGAGTTCATACATGCGAATCCGCCTCAGGTTGCGGTTACATACAGCGCACCTGCGGTATCTGATATCCATGTAGGCGGGCTTTGGTATATGGACGTTCAGTTCGATAAACCAATGGATACACTGGTAGCACCGCAGCTCATTTTCCTGAATGCAACGGCAGCGAACACACTCACCTACTCATCCGGCTTTTGGTTGAATAATCAAACATACCGAGCCACGTATGCCGTTGTTGACCTTAACGTAACCGTAACCGGTATTGCCATCAGCATTCAGCAAGCACGAGATATGGAAGGTATAACCAACGTGCCTGCTGTTGGCGCTCCCATTACCATCGACACTCAAAATCCCGCAGGTATTGCTACTATCATCGGAGGTGAATCAGTGTTGAATGAACTATCAGTTTTGACTAACGCAGAGGTAGATCTTTTCATCGAGTTTAATGAAGCGATGAACCAAGAGGTCGATCTACAGATCTCACTTCTTGACATTGCTAATAATGCAGGATTGACGCTAAGCGCGCTGAGCGACTGGACAAGTTCTACCACCTATCATGCGGTATTCACGCTTGCAGATGCCAATGCCGAAATTTTCGACGGCGACATAGAAATTTCGGGTGCTGTTGACGCGGCAGGAAATGAGCAGTTAATTACAATGCTCAACGATGTCATTTCGATTGATACTCGCGCCCCACAGGGTGAAGTGGCAACCAGCGTCAATATGGTGACAGATGCTGAAGCCGGTCTGACTCTGACAATTTCGGTGACCAGTGATTCCCCGATGAATACCACATCGAATCCAGTTCTTGTATTCGATGGAATTACGGAATCTGAAAATTTCCAGTTTACCAATGGCCAGTGGATTGATGGCAACACCTTTGAATTCACATATGCTATTTTGGATGGCAACATTCAAACAAATGCACAGATCGTGATTGCAGGATCGACCGATGAAAACGGTAACCTACTGAATACAACCGGAAATAATGATATGCTTGCTATTGATACGCAAAATCCAACTCTTACATCAGTTACACCATCTGTAATGGTGCTTTCTGACGATGATGTAGCCGGCGGCTTGACAGTAGATCTCGTTTTCAGTGAAGACATGAATACGATGCTACAACCACAAGCAGCATTCACCGCCGAAAATCCACTATCCTCATCACTCACGGAAAACATGGGGGCCAGTGCTTGGTTGAATTCGAGCACCTATCGACTTTCCTACTCAGCGACCGATGTCGGTGAAGAACTCAATGCCATTGATATTTCGATTACAGGTATGACCGATGCGAATGGAAACAACCAGGCAGTTGATTTGAATGCAGCCAATATCTTCCGAATCGATACGCGCAACCCGGTTGTTATTAGCATGACACCAAGCACCAATGCTCTTACAACTGGCGATATCGGAACAGGCACATTTAGTATAGACATGACCTTTGACGAAGCGATGGACCAAATCTCAGAGCCTGCGATTTCATTTTCATCCATGCCAACCATCAACTTTATCGCAAACAATAACTCGCAATGGAATTCAGCGACTAATTATACCGCTGTCTATGACATACCCAATGAAACCTTGCAGATTCCTTCTGTGGACATTGCACTTGCCTTTGGTGCAATTGACTTAGCAGGAAACAGCGCACAGGTATTTTCCGTTTCAAATGCGTTTAGTGTAGATGTTGTCAACTCTGTAAATGATAGTGAGGCACCAAGCGTTTTATCAGTATATCCCAACCCGACGGGCGGCTCTGAAAGGCTTTATATTCAATGGCCTCAAGTGGATGCAGTCATTTCCGCCATGGTCTACAACAGTGTCGGGCAGTGCATCGAGACAATTCAATATAACGGAACGGATAGCCCACTGGTGATGAATGTTACTCCGTACGCCAGCGGCACTTACTACCTTCGTTTACATTCATCACACGCTGAAATATCACTACCATTCAGCGTGACACACTAACGACTAACACCACCGAAATGACATCGAGCTTTTTCAAGCGCCTAGTAATGAGCGTAGCAATCATTGCGTTCATACATCAGTCAAGTGCCGCTCTATCCGTTGCCAGAACTTGGAACGAAACTCAACTCGCTTGCATTCGTCTTTCGCTTGCACGTCCCACCGTGCATGCCCTGCATTTAAAACGTGTGGGAATAGCGATGTACGATGCATGGGCAGCATATGATGAAGTAGCCCGCCCCTACATGTTGGGCCAAACGCACGACAGTTTCACCTGTCCATTCGAAGGAATTCCGGCAGTTGCGCCCGATGATATCGAGGCATTTCAGCATGAAGCGATTAGTTACGCGGCTTACACCTATATGAAGCAGCATTACCCGCAGCAGGCTATAGGAGCCGGCCCTTCAGCCATTAATGCATTATTAGACGCAACAATGACATCTCTAGGCTACAACATAAATTATTGGTCTGTCGATTACCAAAGCGGAAATCCGGCTGATTTGGGTATTTACATTGCCACACAACTCGATGCGTGGAGTAATGTAGACGGAACGAATGAACAGAATAACTACGCGAACCAAATTTATGATCCCGTTAATTTCAGCTTAGATCCAAGTGAACCCGGCAATCCAGGATCCATTTTCCCTAATCAATGGCAATCCATTAACATGTCGGTTTGCACCGACCAGGCAGGCAATCAGGTTCCCTGCCCGCAAGGGATAGGAGCGCCTGCGCTCACTCCCGAATGGGGCTACGTTACGCCCTTTAGCTTGAATGAATGTCAACTTTCCTATGTAGAGCGAGAAGGAAACCAATGGCCGGTATACTTAGATCAGGGAGCGCCACCGTATCTGGAGGATACTCAATTTCTCGACCCTTCACTTCTAGGCCCCCGTGTGAACATGTACAAACTGGGATTCGTTAACACGTTGTTGTGGCACAACTTCCACAACAACTTCACGGGGCAGATGATAGACACCTCCCCTGCTCACATGGGTAATTTGAATTTAGTGTCCAATCCAACAGCAGCCAATGAAATGGGACCGAACGATTTGCCTGTGACAGTGCAAGAGCATTACGATTTCTATAATTTGTTCACCGGTGAAATCAATCACCCTAGCGGCTATTCGGTAAACCCGTTTACAGGTTTACCCTATACGAATGAGGAAATTCCGATGGCCGATTTCACCCGTGCTACGGCGCAGTACTGGGCAGATGGTCCGGGTTCTGAAACCCCTCCCGGCCACTGGTTCAAACTTCTGAATCAGGTAAGCGATTCACTGCCCGATCAAAAGCTATGGCGTGGTGACGTTAACCAACCAGTAAGTAATTTAGAGTGGGACATCAAATCGTATTTCACGCTCGGCGGTGCCGTGCATGATGCTGCCGTGGCTTGCTGGAGTACCAAAGGAGCATACGACTACACTCGACCTATCATGGCCATTCGGAAAATGGCCGATTACGGTCAATGCACTGATGCCACCTTGCCTCGTTATCATGAATACGGCTTGCCACTAATTCCAAACTACATCGAACAGGTCACGCAAGCCGATATTGATGAACCTAATTCACCCTTCGTGCAAACTGATTTGCATGAAGTGAAAGTCCATACGTGGCTTGGGCCCTATGGCATGCAGACTTCGAATGGCGGTTGGCAAGGTACACAGCGCGACAGTTCCGGGTGGAAGCTAGCCAGAGAATGGTGGACCTATCAGGTTGCTACTTTCATCACACCGCCTTTCCCTGGCTATTATTCCGGGCACTCTACGTTTTCGCGCACAGCAGCAGAAGTATTAACACAGATTACCGGAAGTGAATTTTTCCCGGGAGGTTTATTTGAATATGTGGTAGATGAACTTTTTGCGGACGTCAGCGGAGCGCCATCCACTCCCGTGCATTTGCAATGGGCCACCTACCGCGATGCTTCTGACCAATGCAGTCTTTCGCGAATTTTCGGAGGCTTGCATCCACCGCAAGATGACCTTCCTGGCCGGAAGGTGGGCCTGATTATCGGAAATCAAGTTGTTGATTATGCCGAGCGCTACATGTTTGCCAATGCACCCCAGGTGGTGAGTGTCGGAGTCGATCAAATCAACCCGGAAAGTGGCGCATTTGATTTCTCAATCGCTGTTCAATTCGATCAGAGTATGAATACCGGCAGCAATCCGATAGTAGCCTCTACTAATTCCACAGTCGCCGCAATCCTTGAAGAAGCAAGTAGCTATTGGGCAAATGATAGTTTGTACATCATCGAGTATTCCGTTCCTGATGAGAATGGTTCACTTGCAGGGATCTCCTTTATTGTTGAAGGCTTCGAACCGACCCAATGGATAACAGAGGGTGTCTGCACATTAGACACGTTGAATACTCCGCTACCCTATTCTCCTCAACCTTTCGACATTGACTTAAAGTCCCCCATTTGTTCTGTCGGAGCAATGGAACCGTTTATTACAGATTCGAGTGTAGGTAATGATTGGCAAATCGCATTGAGCTTTGATGAAGCCATGGATCCAACAAGCTTCGACTTTTCATCGAGCATCAATAATTCGGAATTCAACACAAACTTCAGTTATGAAAGTGTAAGCTGGACAGATGCAGCTAATGCTGTTGTTCATTATACCATTCTGGATGGGAACAATGAACTGCTCTTACCTGTAACGGCACTTTTCAGCGGCACAGACTTGGCAGGCAACCATGCAACCGGTTGCACGCTAAACGCATCTATTTCCATTGACACCCAAAACCCGGTTGCCTCCATTGGCCTGCCGATTCCTGACGCCATTGTTTCAGACAGCGAGGCACAAACCGGAATATTCAGTATCCCTGTATACTTCGATGATAGCATGGACATTTCGGGTGCCTTGCAAGTTTCGTTTACCGGCGACGATCCGACAATTAACACACTGACTCTCGATAGTATTGTGTGGACAGACTCCTTTAGCTGTATTGTTTATTTCGGCGTTTCCGACAATAATATTGAGCTTGACGACATCATCATGGCCCTGAGTGGAATAGCAGACGACAACGGAAACGCCGAAATAAACAATACAGCTAAAGGAGTCTGTCCACACAATA
>Ga0315907_10003558_pt1 | contig 18240 bp, 4 predicted proteins | sample LakEriMetagenome_3_FD_203525 | JGI IMG/M metagenome (GOLD analysis project Ga0315907, IMG submission 203525) | Freshwater fungal communities from buoy surface, Lake Erie, Ohio, United States - Buoy 12 MA123 | ecosystem: Environmental > Aquatic > Freshwater > Lake > Lake biofilm | place: USA... | reverse complement strand
TTTATGAAATGTATGAGTGAAACTTTTGGAAGTGCAGACGGTAGAGAAAGCATGCTTCTTGGAGCTCTCATTGGTGGAGGTATGGGGGCAGTAAGTACAACAGTTGGTGCTGAAGCTAGTAGAAGGAAAACTGTTGCTGCTAATACAGAGGCTCTGTTAAATATTAAGAACAGTGCAACATTCACTAACCTGGCTGCTAGTGCAGAACAGAATGATGAGATTCTTAGAACCATCACTGGGATAACTGCTGCTAACCAAATGGGGAATTATAAAGTTGCTAATGAATTAAGAAAACAACTTATTGCTCAAAGAGCTGCTAAGTTTCAGGCACTAGATGCAGAGGATCTTGCCCTTGAAGAATTCGACGATCTTGAAAAGATGTCAGAAGAAGAGTTCATGAAACGTACAGGGTACGATACTACTAAGACAGAAGATGGTAAATTAAAAAGTATATTTTCTGAACAAAGTGGAGGTAAAAGCCATGTGCAGGTAGTTCAAGAACTTAAAGAAGAATACAAAAAGGCTGCTAAGTTAAATAGAGACTTAGATAGTATTATTCAAAGAGTTAATCCTATTCAAACAGGATTACCTGGACTACTACAATCGAAGGAGCAGAAGGCTGCAGATGCTACTCAAAGATTATATAATCAGAGGTTGAAAGCTATTATGATGCAACACATGGTTGGCATCGATACCAGAGATGAAGAGATTGATTCTAGCATAAATGAACTTAGAAAGCTTTCCCCAGAAGGTCCAGATTCATTTGCTTCTATTAGTAAAAATGATATTCTAGCTCTTGTTAAAAAGAACAAGATAACTATGTCTGCATCTGGGGAGATACAATTCCCTAAATCTGTAGTAAGTACTACAATTACTGACACAGATACAGAAGAAGAAAAAGCTAGGAAGAAAGCAGAGGCTCAAAGCCCAGAAGGAAAGAGAGAAAAGAAGGAAGAGGATGATGATAATAAGGTGCTATCTAAACTTGAGAAAGCAATTATCTATGCTCAAAATCTTGACCCACTGGCTAAGATAAAGTTCGAAAATGAACTTGCAAATTTGTTTACTGGGTTACGAATGAGAGAAGAATCAATAGCTGCATTCGAAGAGCTTATGACTTCTCCAGAGAGAAGAGACTTAGCCATTCTTGCTAAACAATCTGCTAAGATAGAAGCTAAGATTGCTAATGATAACAAAGAGGCTAGTGTAGTTATTGATGAGGCTAGATCTACTGCAGACCTAGATGCCCTTATAAATACAGATACACTTAGCCCTGAACTAAAAGAAAAACTACTTAGAAAGTATAAAGAACTTGAAGAAGTAGAAGATAGATATGCAGAAGACTTTAACATTCTTACTGACGATCATCTTAAAGATTTGATGGTGGGTATAGAAGAGATTAAAGAATCTGATCCACAAAAAGCTGTAGCTCTGATGAGAGTTGTAGCAGCTAGAGCAGGGGAGACTAAAGCTCAGAAAGAAGCTAGAGTTGCTGCAAACGATAAACAGAAAGAAGCTCAAGCAGCAGCTGAAGCCTCGGTAGCTGGATTAGGGGCTAGCCAAGCTAATACTCCTAATGCTAAGCCATATGTAAATAAGATTAGAGTTACTACAAGTGATAATAGAAACCTGATAATTAATGGGGTTCCTTATAGGAATGACAACATTAATATTATGGATGCTCTAGAACTGGATATGGTGGCAATGTCAGAAGATGGCCAAATCCCAGTAATAGCAGTTAATCTTACAAACAAAGCTGGTCAAAAGGTTAGGTTTGCCACAGAACAAGATCCAATCTTAGCACAAGAACTTGCTGAGGTTATAATGACTGGGTATATTTCTGAGGGTACTATAGATACTGTAAACATGACTAGAGAGGAAGCTGAGGATAGAGCAAATACTATTCTTAAGCTTTCTAAGAAAAAAGAAAATGCAATACAGACTAAAACTAACATTAAAGCAGAAAACAGGCCAGATGCTGCTACCTATGAATTTGCAATCAAAGAAGTTCAAAAATATTTAGATGGATTATTCGAAGCTAAGAAGCTTTTAGAAGATGCATATAAACGAGACGGCCAGCCTGACTCAGTTGTACAAGGTCTTGAGAATTACCAAACTTTGGTACAAATGCTTGAGACTTATACAAAAAAGCTTGCAGATCTTCAAAAGTCTCATAGGGAAATGGTAGGCATACCTAACCAGGTAGATCCTACTATTACTCCAGGAGAATTAAACAATCAGGATTCTATAGAGATTAACAATGAAGTTGGTAGTCTAAAATCAATGTCTCAGAATCTAGATGTTAAGATAGCTGCTCTTAGAAATTTAATACAAGGGATTGATACAGAATCTGGAGTAGGTCAAGAAGAGTTGAAAAAGCTTCAGGAGTCTCTAGACCTAGCTATAGAAGAACAAAGACAACTGCAAAATCAAATTAATAAATTATCACAAGAAGATGAAAGTAGAAAATCAAGTGAGTCTAGTAAAGAAACACAAACTCCCGAAGGAACTCAGGAACCTACTGCGGAACAAGGAGATAACGCAGAGGCTGAGGGAGATGTTCAAGTACCTACGACAGAAGAACTAGATATTAATGATGAGGAAGAAACCGGAGAGATGATCTTCGGAAGTGATTCATTTAGTTCTGTTGATTTATTTGCAGAAGAGACTGACGATGTAGCTATCAATCCAGTCTTTGAAGAAGATGATGAGGAAGGGGTTGAAGATATTGTAGATGAAGATATCCCAGTACGTGAGACAACTGTTACAGTTGTTGATGAAGAAGAGACAGAGATAAATGAAAATGCAGGAGATATAGATGCCAGGATAGTTAAGAATGAATATGGAACTACTGATGACTATAACAATATAATTATAGACACAGATGGTACTCCTACTAAGAATGAAGACTATCATGGAAATGGAAAGAGGCCTGAAGAACCTGGATATAAAGAAGGAAGAAGGCAGAAGAATCTTAAGGGGCTAATTATTCCTATAGATCCTAGAATCCTTTCCTCACATATAGACTCCCCACAAGGAAGTGAAATTGAGTTTGAGGTTCGTCCAGATACTATGTACTGGAATAAAGTTAAAGATGCTATCCCTGCAAATAGACACTGGGAGAGTGTACCAATCTTTGTACGTGTTAAAACTCCTAATGGTTTTGAAAGAGTCGGGATGTTGGAAGGTTATAATCCTAATAAACTAGAAAAAAATATAAGTCGTAAGGAAATATATGAAAACTTCTTAAAAGGAAAGAGAGTAACTAGTACTATAGCAGGTAAGAGAGGAATTCATAACTCTCAGAATATTGCAAATGCTATTGATAAGAATGGAGAAACATTCTTCTATAGTCCATTTCAAGATGGAGCTATGCCTACTCTTGCTATTGCCACTCCACAGAAAGAGAGTGGTATGAGTAAATGGGAGGTATTCCTAAGAGGAGATAATGTAACAGAAGAAGATGAAATCCCAAGCTTTCAGGCTGACAGAAAGCATCTAGGAAAGGTAGCTATGATTGTTAGGACTCCATTAGGTGGGTTTAAGCAATTATTCCTTACTACTAGAAGAATGACCCAAGCAGGCTTAGATGCTGCAAAGATTGCTATTATAAAAGGAAGACCTGAGAAAGCAGATGATTTGGTAGGTTTTAACTTAATTGCTGAGATGGCCGTTAATTTAAGTAGAACGGACATGGTATTCTCAGATAACATATCTGAATCAGGATCTGAAATTCAAGAAAGATTATATACTTTTTATCTCCCTAAAGCTGAAAGTTACATAAGAATAAACAATGTAGAGTTAGCAAAAGCTTTAGCTAAACAAAGTTTTAAATTTAGTTTTGTAAAAGCAGTAGTAGGAGAAAAGGGTGGAATAAACTGGGACCCAGATAAGACTAAAGCTAAACTCCATAAACTTGTACAAGGTGATGTAGTTTCTGCTTTCGAGGAAGCAGTAATGAGAAGAAGATATCAAGTAAACGGATTTAAACTTGCTTATAATGAAAAATTTGAATCTCCATTTTTAGATCCGAATACAGCAGAGGGTAGAGTATATAATTCATATATTGAATATCTTGCTGATCCTGAGGCTATACCTGATATTGATTCTGATAGCCAATCTCATACTGGTATTCTAATGTCAGATATGTACCTGAATGAAGATGGAAGTCCATACTTTGATATAGGGATTACTTATGGTCCAATGACAGTAGATGGTAAGAAGCTTAATAGTAGTGAAGAAACTATATCTGGACAGTCTGCTAATGCTAAAATAACTCCTGAGGAGGAAGAAGAAGATGATGAGTATGCTGATGACAATGATGATGATGATGAGTCTACGGATTCAGAAGATGAGGATGATGTTAACAATAGCATCTTTAGTGCTGTAAATGGAAATGAAGAAGTACAAGAAGAGGAAGAAGTACAAGATGAAACAACAGGATCTACTACAACAACCGAAGATCTACTAAAAGCAAGAGGTCTTGTATCTGAGGTAGAAAAAACTGAAGGAGAGGAAGAAGAACCTCAAATTGCTAAAGAAGAGGAAGATACCTCTGGATTAGAAGATCCACTCATTGCCAGACTGATAGAAGTTCAGAAAAATGAGTATAAAGGGATGTTTAAAGATACGGTTACTGGGGAAGAGACTCACTACAAAATTCAACCTAAAGGAGATCCCACAGATAGAAAGTTTGCTCGTATCTCAAGTTTTGCTACTGAACCATTCAAAGGAGATAAACAAACTCAGATAGCTTCTAGTAGAGCAGGTGTTACAGTACATGATATTGTAGAATCTATCTTGATGGGGAAAACAGACTTTACTCGTGGAGATAAAATGAGTCGTGTAGCATTCCTTGAACTCATTAGTCAAGTAGCAGATATAAAAAGATTGATTGTAAAGAACAAAGAAACAGTTCTTGCTACTGAAATGATTGTTTATAGGGGAAAAGATAGCAGATATGATGGGGAAGAATTTGCTGGTAAGTTTGATATCCTTGTAAAAAAGCCAAAGAAAAGAGGAAAGCCTACTGAGTATCACATCTACGATATAAAAACTGGATCAGAAGCTAGCCTCAACTCTTATGATAAAGGGTATACAGATCCAAAGACTAAGCAAGTTTCTAAAAGTAAAAGAGACCAGCATGGCACTCAACTCAGTCTGTATGCTTATTCTTTAGTAGGCTTAGGTGACTTAAAACCAGCTAACATCACAGGTAGTGTTCTATTTATCCCAGTAAGATATAATACAGAAGGGTATATAGAAAAAGTATCTAACATGGCTGAAAAGAAGTTTACTTTAAACTTTAATGTGAAAGAGTTATTGAAAGGTAACGTATCTTTCGAGCAGAAAAGAGTAAACACTACTTCTGATCCTAGTATCAATAATGCTGGTAAAAGTAAAGGAAGCACAAAGGCTACTACTAAAGGTGCTGCCCCTAAGGGTGAAGAGACAGAAGCAGAAGCAGAGGCGGAGTCTATCAAAAAAACTAAAGACAGTGGATTTGTAAAAGGAGACGTATTAGATGCAGGTTTGAAGATAGCTATAATGAGTGATGCTATAGATGCTGAAGGTATTGTTAGTTTGTATAAATCTCAAAATAAAACTATAAGCCTAGAGGAAGCGCAGAAGTTAATGGATAAGGTATTGAAAAAAAATTGTTAATATGACATTTTGCCCAAACAAATCACTTCCTGAATGGAAGGCATTAGAAGAATCTCAACCCGACAGAGCTTACTATCTGTGGAATAAATATAAAGGAGAGGTACCTAGTAAGTTCTACTATCCTAAAGAAGTAGATAGAAAAGAGAAAGCAATCTCTTATCTATCTAAATTGTTTCCTGGAAAGGAAACTATCTTCTATGACTTTGCCAAAGAGATAGGGAATAAAACTCAGCATGGATATGTTGAGAATGGAGCAATTAACATGTGGACCTCAGCCGAGGCTGGTACTGAATATCACGAAGCTTATCACTTGCTATTCAGGACAATGCTGTCTGAAGAGCAAAGAGAATCTTTATATAAAGATGCTAGTAAGGAATTCGGTGCCCCAACTAAAGAAGAGATTGAAGCTATTAAGAAAGAGATTCTTAGCTTATATGATGTAGAGCTTGGGGATGAAGAGGCTACTAAGTTAGTACTTGAGGAAAAGATGGGGGATGGCTTCATGGAGCACATGCTTACAGAGGAAGAGAGTAGCAGAGGGATACTAGCTAGTATTGCTAAGTGGTTTAGAGATTTGTTTAGCTGGATAAAAGGTTTGATCTCTAACAAAATTGGACTTAGAGATCTGTACTCTCTTATGGAGACTACCAAATCCAATGATACTTTCCTTGGTAGAGGAGTATTTAGAAATCCTCAAACTATGAATAGCACATATAATCCTAGCAGACTTATAGAGGGAATCCCTAGTGCTACTGTAGATAAGATGGTAGATGGTTTAACTACTATGGCTATTAAAGAGATAGATAACTGGGATGTAGCTGAGGTAGCTAAAATACTAGGAGATGGTAAAAGAACTAATGGCTCTATAGTAAATGGACTGCTGTATCAGATTTATGAATTTAAAGATGGGAGAGTTAAAAGCAAAGCTGATATTGGTGTGCTGCAAAAAGCTTTTAGTCTGGAACTAACATTAAAAAATGCAGAACTAAAATATAAGTCTCTTGTAAAACAAAAACTTACAGATCAAGCTAAAGCCTTCAAGCCTGAGCTAGATGCTGCTATAAAGAATCTAGCAAACTATACTAATGAGAAGGGATTAAAAACAAAAAACTTAGTCCTTGTAAAGAAAGGTGCTAGTAAAAGAGATAAGGATATTGCAAGAAAAAAGAATACTCGTCGTACTCAGATTATGCATGTTATACAAAACTGGTACGGTAAAAAAGATCAAGCTACTGGAAACACATTAGTCCCATCTTGGAGGGCATGGATTATTGACGAGCTCAATGCCAATCAATATAACATAGTAAAAGATGTAATCAAAGAGTCAGTTAAATCTACAAACGAAGAAGGTGATGCTGAGGATGGTGTTGTAGAAGCAGATGATGCAGGGGCAGAAAGAAAAGAAATTCATGGAAGAAGTCACTTTGCTGACTCTCCAGCAAATAAACTTTCTCAAAAAGCAAAAATGCTTTTAAGAAGTATACCTATACTAACACCTGAATTATCACCTGATTCTGGTAAAATTATTTATAAGCCTTCTAAGAATCCTGTATTTACTAACATAACTCAAACATACTCGTTAAGATATGTATACAAGCAGCTCTCAGAACTATGGGCAGACTCTAGAAGTTTTGAAGAGATGGAGGCTAGGCTTATAGAAAAGAGTAAGTATAGACCAGACTATGCTGCAATTAACCAACGTGTTAAAAACTTTAATAATCAAGAGAGAGCATTATTATATCATTCACTTGCATATACCTTAGCTGAATTCAATCTCATTATTCTAGGAGAAAAAGGCAAGGTTATGAATGCCAACAGTTCGTCTACTGAGTCTAAAATTATGTCACAGTGGACTAATCAGATAGTAGAGGTAGAAGGGCAATCAGAAGAAAGTGGTCAATCCAATAGAGCTGTATATACTAAAACTTTTGGAGAAGAGGATGATGAGGCTACAGCAGAGTTTGCTGTAAAAGACTCTAAGTATAAAGCAATCAAAGATGCTCTTGAGAAGACATATAAATTCTATACTAAGAAGTATAAAGATGATACTACAGCTAATGCAGCCTTTATTGGAAAAGAGGGGGCAATAGGTTCACCTGCATGGGAGCTGGGAAGTCTTATATGGGAGTTAGGTATGAACCTAGGAGATAATATAAGCAAGCTATCTACTATTAGAAATATACAATCTCTTATAGATAATGGATTTACAGCCACAGTTACAGAAGGTAAAAGAGTACGATCTCAGAAATTTATAGGACACTTAGCATTTCAAAAAATATATGAGCTAGGTAGATTAGAGGAAATAATTAAAACAGGTGTTGCTACTATAGCTCCAAGTGGTAAAGAGATTAATATAAGTGGTAAGTTAAAAAATCCTACCCCATTCTTTAACACTCAGAAAGGTGGTATGAAATTCCTTGCAAGTCTTGCTCCAATGTTCATGAGTAGATCTGCAGAAAGTTTTGTAACCCCTGTAAACACAGCTATTTATCCTGTAAATATGCCTACCTCTATATCAGAGATGGTGACAGAGGTAAAGGCAGATTTAGAAAAGAATGGAAAAGAGGCATTCCAACTATACCGTGAGGATAAGTTTATATTTCCTCCAGGTATGGAACCAAGCCATATGTTTAATCACTTGCTAAATAATGAAGATTATCGTAGTGAATTTAAGATTCGTCCTACTGTAGGTATAAGAAATCCATCTGATGAAGGATTAGAGTATGAAGATTTTAATGACTTAGATTTTATTCTTACTAGAATAGAAGCATATCACAATAATGGGGATTCTAAATACTATTACTGTACTACTCCATCTCCTGGGGATAGAGCACGAAATGATATGGACTTACTCCCCAGAATAAATGGTCACCGTTCAAGTGGATTTAATAAAACATATGCAGACGTATTTAGGGATGCTATCTTACAAGACCTATTTAGAATCAAGCAGGCTAAAGAAACAATAGCTAATCCTAATGCTATAAAAATCCCTGACTATCATACAGGGGCCATGAGAGGAATCAGTGATGAGTTTATGCAGTTTGATGGAATAGATGAACTTGGAAATAGAATCGTTAAGAATAAATACATCTCTGGCAAAGCTGGTGGAAGAGACATGTCTGATTTAGTTGAAAGCTACCTTAATCATAAGAAATTAGGGATGGCTTTATCAGAAGACTTAAATCAGTTTGAAAGAAACCTTACAGAAATGATTTCTGGTCTAACGGGATTTTATCAAAACCAGGCAGAAAAAATTGCTGAACTTATTTTAGAATCTGATAGAAAAAATAATCTGAATGCAGATCTATTGAACAAGTGGGGTGTAAAAGGAAAAGGATCGAAAAGAGAAGAATTTATTGAAGGAGCTAGTAAAATGCTCGTAGACTTTCTTATCCACGAGGACCTAGGAAGAAATGAGTTTATAAAATATACTAGAGGTAACAGAGCTCTCTTTAAAAATATAGAAGACTTTACTAAACGTCAAAGACTTATGAGTACCCCTTATGCTAAACTGGCTGAGAAGGGTACACTTGGTAAGGAGTCTAACAGAAATCCTACTTGGATGGATGAGGAATATGGTGCTGATAGAACATATGATGAGATGGTGTTTGAAGATCCAATGGGTCAGATTACCCAAGCAATAAAAAATCGTATGAATGCTTGGACAGAGAGAACAGCTGCACAGCTTATTAAATCTGGATACTCCCCAGAAGAAGCTGCATTTACTGCACAGTATATGGCTGGTGAGTTTGAAGAGTATGATGGCTTGACAATAATCTCTATTGACTGGTTAAAGCAAATCATGATGGGTCAAGGAAAGTGGTTTGAATACCATGAGATTGCTTACAAAAACTATAAGAAAGATCCAGAAGGAAAGTTTGTATATCCTGAAGGGGTTGAACTACCAAAAGGAGTAAAGGCTGGAGAAGATATAGCTAGTACACCTTACAAACCATTTGCACAAGAAGTTAAAAAGGTTAATGGTACTATTGCTTCTGATATAACTAAAACAGCTTACTTTCTTGCACTTAAGTCTTACACTAAAGCATTCCCTATCATGGATGACATGAGAATGAGAATGGAGGCTAACCCGCTAGAGGCTGATAATCCTTATTCAGGTATGAAGAAAATTCATACTTCAAGTGCAAAGTCTAGTAAGAAGGGGTTACAGTTAAACGTATTTGATATTAAAAACTGGTCCTCTACAGAAGGAGGATTCTTTGCTAATGTAAAAGCCAATACAAACTCCACATCTAAACTTGGTTTTCCTCAGACTATACCATCTGCAAAAGAATATTCCCAAACTATATTCGGAAGACAGGTTAAAAAGAATGCCATTGCTAACGTAAAACCTGATGAACTATACTATTATAATCCAGGAATAGAAGGAGAGACTGAAGTTGTTGGTGAAGACATGACAGCTTTATACCATGCTGCTATTGAAGAAAGGCTTAGAAGAGATTTTGAAAAAGTAAATAAGCAGATAGGTTTGACAGAATTCAAAAAGGTAGTAGAGAGACTTAAGTCTCAAAATATGAATATCGATGCAATAAAAGGAGCTCAAGACTTTAAAGATGCTAAAAGAAAGCTACTAAAGAATATTAGAACTCTTATAGAAAATCAAGCTATTGAAAGAGAAATGAGTGATACATTCATGAAAGCTCTTGATATAACTATTGATGCTAACGGTATTACAAAGTTTGCTATCCCACTTGACTTCCCTGTATATGGTACAGCTTTCCAGAGTGCATTATTTAGCATATATAACAACAATGTATTTAAGCAATACCTATCAGGATATGAGGCTGTACAAACTGCTGCAATAGGAGGGTTTGAAGTAAACAATACTCTTAATTTCTTAGAGATTGTAGATCATCCTTCTAACAAAACAAGAGGCACACGACTAGCTCATGCCGAGATTATGGTTAGAGAAGATATACTTAGAAAGTTTGGGGTAGAGCCTGGGGCTGACTTAGATGTTAACAACATCCCAGAAGAACTTAGAAGGATCATCGGTTACCGTATCCCTAACCAGGATAAGGCTTCTACAATCATCTTTAAGATTAAAGCTGTTCTTCCTGCTGGATATGAAAAAGCAATTGTTGTCCCACCACAGCTTGTTAAGCTTATGGGATCTGACTTTGACGTCGATAAAATGTTTCTTCTGTTCCCTGAGCTTAACGACGAAGGTACTGCTAAGGTTAAACCTAATTATAGTATCCTATCTAAGACAAAAGATGTATCTAAGGTTAGTGATAAAGAGTTAGCTAACATTATGCTTGATACAATCGAAGCAGTATTCTCCTCTCCAGAACACTACCTGGAAACACTAAGACCACTTGATGATGAAGTTCTTAAAAATATAAGAACTAGTCTAATAAAATTAAATCCTGAACTAATGCCTACTACAGTGTTTACTGGTGCTATGTATGAGACACAGAGTGCTATAAGAAACATGCTTGGTAACAAACTCAGAGGTTTATGGGCTAATGCAATGGCTGGAAGAAACGTAGCATCTGTATCAGATAACTTCAATCTCCAGTCAGAGTTTGCAATTAAAATTGCGGGACAGTTAATCAATACGAAGTTCTTAAAAGAAATCCCAAAAGGAAATGACTTCGTTAAAAAATTTGGGGTAAGTCCAGACTCTAGTCACAAGTATGACTTAGGTCTTACCACAGATAGAATAAGTAGCCGATATACAACTGCTGCTGTGGATTCTACTAAAGCTCCATATCACTACATTGTAAATGATAACATCATCACATTTCCTGTAGAGCTTTTATGGGTGCACTATCATGGGGACACTGAACTCTTACACCACTTCCTTAATCAACCAATCATTAGGGATTTTGTAAAGATTATGTCCGACGAGTTTAATGATGACTTATCTTCAATTAACATAGCTTATAGAAAAATTGCTGCTAAGTACAACATATCTTTAGAATCACGAGACTTGCCTAAAAACTATAAGAATATCCCAAATACTCATACTATGAACAGAGAGGATATTATGAAGCTATCTGTAACTCCGGCAAGAGCTCTTCAGAACTTTTTAAAGATGTACACTGCAGGAAAGCAACTTCAGCAGGCATTTAAATTATTGACCCCAGATACTCTAACTGGTATTAATAGATTAGAGGCCATTCAATCCTATGTAGAAAAAAGAAATAAGTTTGACAATCCAGTAGGTAATAAAATAGATAATGCTCCAATAGCATTTTATGGAAGAGGTAAAGATGAGAACGTGTTAAATCAGTTCTTTGATGAAAACTCTATATACGGACTTGAAAGGGGCTACTATAACTTGGTAAAGGATATGTTAGGAGTGGCTAGCACAATATTCCCTATGACTACATCAGATGCTACAGTTAAATTTAAAGAGGCTATTAAATCTGTTACAGGCAGAGACTCTTTAACTACTGAGCAGCATAGAGATATTAATGCAGGAATTATGTTTACACTTTTAACTACTGATGAATCTCCGTTAGCTAACTATCTGAATGTAGATTATAGTGAAAGACTATACAAACCAGGATATAAAGAGCCACAAGTTGATAAGAATAAGCCTGCTAAAGAACCTAAGACTTTGTGGACAAGAATAAAACTAGCTCTTGACAGTACAGCTAATTTGTCTGGAAATGAATTCCTTACTAAACTTACTGATGATGACGTGAACACAAAGGTTAAAAACTTTATAACTTTTAACTTTGATGCTACTCAGCAGTTCTCTAGAGAAGAGAAAGCCAGAATTCAAGATGACTTGTACAATCTGATGTACAGACCTGAAGCTTATGTTGTAAAGCCTAAAAAGTCTGCTTCAGAAAAAGAGAAAGAAGATTACAATAAAAAAATAGAAAGTATAAGACAGATAGGATTTGATTTGTGTATACACACTTTGATCTACAATGGGTTTAGAAAGTCTGCATTTAACTATGCATCTATGATCCCACCACAATTTTGGTTGCAGCCATTAAACAGAGATGCAGCTAAAGCTACCACTGGAAATAATAAGTTAGGACCTATAAGTGTAGCAGACTTCATGCATCAGGAATCTATAAAGATGCAAACTGGAGAATACTTTACTGTTGAAGACTTAGCTAGATTCTTTAGGATCTATGGGGAGATTCGTCCTGGAGGTTCAAACCTTGTAGATAGGCACTCTCTTAATGAAGAGGTATCGAAGCTTGGTAAATCTCATACTATCAAGACAGATAAGTATGGAGGTAACAGATATGCTCCAGGGATTATGATATTACGAACTAAAAAGGGGGAATCTGGTGTATACATAAAAGCTAATCCAACAGTTGATAGCGACTATTCCGTATATTTGGACATGTTTAAGACTTCTAACAATAAGAAACATATTGTAGGAGGAGACTGGTTGAATAAGAAATCAGTAGGAAATAGCACTGAGGGGTATAAGAGTATGCTAGGAATGCTCCAAGCATTTTACGATAGTGCTTCTAGAAAAGTCACCCCACAAGACATCACTCAAATTTGTATGCTATAAAATAAAAATCAATGGCCTGTAAAGTATTTGAACTAAACAACGAAGATCATCCAGAACCTTCATTAAGATATCAAATGTTATTTGATACCTTAGAGAGCAATGTTGCTAATAAAGCAAAAGCTTTGAAGTACAATTTGATAGATGGATTCCCAGAGTATTTCACCGTAGACAACTCTGGGGAGATTACTGTTAGAGGTAACATTAAAGATCCTAGACACATTGTTAATGTCTTAAATAGCAATGTTGCAAGATACTTTAGACCTAATGGGGCAACTCAGAAATTCCTTAGTGCTAAAAGGGTAAATAGTGATACATTCAGGCTAACTATTAATGAAAACTTTTTTACCCCAACAGAAACTTTAGCAAAGGAGGCATACATCCCTAAAGTAGATGACAATACTATAAGAGATGCTTATAGAATTATATCACCTCCTAGAGTTGCAATGATGGAGGAAGAAACTGTTGAACCTACTACTAAAGCTTCTAAAGTATTTACTAACTCCCCAACTGTATCAGAACAAGTAAAGCATTTAATAAACACGTTTGCTACAGCAGGTGTGACGGTTAGTGTACAGTTTGATGATACTATTGATACTAAGGGGAAGGCTATAACTAAGAGTGACAATACAGTTAATATTATCCTCAACCCAATTCTTATGACTGAGGATACCCATATCCATGAGTTCAGTCATATCCTTATCGATCTGCTAGGAGAAGATAACTCTTTGGTTAAGCAGGCTCTGACTATGGTAAAGGGTACTGACCTTTATGAGCAGGTAGCTGAAGCATATCCAGAATTGTCAGAGAAAGCATTACTCAAAGAGACTTTGATTACTGCTATGGGAATAGCAGGAGCTAAAAGACAAGAAGGTAAATCAAAACTTCAAGGTGCAATCAACAAGTTTATACGAGCAATAAAAAACTTCTTTGGAATATCAGATAATGCAGTAGAGACATTGTTGGATAAGATGTTCAGTAAAAGACTCAATCCTATAGAGTTCACTGGAAAGTTAACAGATGAAGAGTACAATAGTAAGACTATCAACAAAAAAGCAGATGACCTTAAAGACTTAATAGGTCTGACAGCTGAAACTCTTAGAGCTCAATTAATGAGACTCGAGTCTCTTCCTGTAAAAAATGACCAAGTAATTGTGCAGATTAAAGCACAGCTTGCTGCTTTTGAAAATATTTCTAAAGTAGAAGACTTCATGGGATTTGTAGATTACATGGGAAGAATGGTTAAACTTAATCAAGAGAGTATAGATTATATAATGAAGTTCTCTGATGAAAGTTTGAAGAGTATGGATGAGTCAGAAAGATTTAAGTTAATGAATAACTTATATCATATTGGGAATAGCATACAAGACTTTTTTGGGGGAGGAGAGAATAGTATAGCTGCTAAGTTGCAAGATGTTATATTAGATAGAAAAGAATCTTCAAGACTCAGTACCTCTCAAGAAGAAAAGCTATCTACTATGGAAGTAAAAGTAGATGATTTATTAAAAAAATTAGGTAGACAGGCTAAGTACTATAGAGAAATTGGATTAGAGCTGCAGGTAGATTTGCTTTTAGGGTATTATAATAAAGATATTAACGATGAGCTGCAAGGTGTTATAGATAATATCGATACCAACAAACGTCTCATAAACATACAAAAAGACGAAGAGTACTATAAACTAAAAGATGACCTAAAGCAAAAGAAGATAACTGAAGAAACGTATACTAAAGATATGCTTAAGTTGAATATTAAGCAACTTAAGAATAAAATGGTAGGTAGAGATACTTTAATCAAAGAGTTAAGAGAAGCTCAACTTGATAAATCAAAGTACTCAGTTCTTATGGATCCTCTTATAAATTCTAGTCAAACTTCATTACAGTTATTTACATCATTACTTAAGAATAAATTATATCAAGCTGCAGCAGATACTAGAGATGTAGTAGATGAGCTTGCCCCAATTTATAGAGAGTATGCTGAATACAAAGGGTCAGACTTAAATCCAACTACGTTTAATGATGACATACTAGATACTTATACCTATTACATCAGAGATGAGCAGACTGGGAAGAGAAAGCCTATGCAGCTTCTGTCTTTCATTCAGCCTTATGATGTCACTAAATTCCAAGAGGCTGAGTATCAAATGAGAAAAGATCTTAAGGCAAAGTATAAGCAACCTGAATATGGAACTACTGAATATAAAGAATGGGCTAAGAGTAATGACGGTGCTAGATTCTTTACAGAAGTCTCTAATTGGTATAGAACTAATACAGTTGTAACAGAAGAAGGGATAAAAGCAGTAGAAGATTTAGATAAAAGAATTAAAAAACTAAATGATAAAATTAAAGCTGCTGAGACTAGTCCTGATTTGTTAGCTAGTTACGAAGCCTATAAAATAGATCTTCTTCAGCAGAAGGCTAGAATGTATGACTCAAAGAATGAGCAATACAAAGGAGTAGCAGTTAGACCTAATTCTAAATATACTAATCCAAGGTATACTGCTTTGATGTCTAACCCTAATTCTCCTGCTGCTAAATATTACACTGCTCTTCTTAAAGTATTTCATGATCATCAAAAGTTTTGTGGGTCACAGATACCACTTAAGAATGATTGGGATACTCTCTCATATGTTCTCCCATCAGTAGAAGCTCAAGGTTTAGAAAAGTTGCAGTCTGATAACTACAATGTATTCAAGTCTACAAAAGATTTTGTTAATAGAGAGTTTAAGTTTCTTTCTACAGATGATTCATATGGATCAGTAATCAATGCTAATAAAGAGCAGAGAAATAAGATTGTCCCAATTTTTTATATTACTCCTACTGATGCAAGATTTGTAAGTAGAGATGTAGGATCTACAATAGTATTGTTTGCAGGAATGGCTAATACATTCAAAAGAAAGTCTGAGATATTAGGTTCTGTAATTATGATGAGAGACCTAGTAGAACAAAGAGAGGTATTAGAAGCAAACGTACATGGTAATCCTATACTATCTACAGCTGCTAAGATGCAGGGGGTTAACAGACCTAGTAGAAAAGCTGGGGTATCAAATAACTTACAACACTTAGTAGAGGTTATAGATAGAGATTTCTTTGGGGAGAGGGAAATTAAAGAAGAGATTGAAGTACTTGGAAGAGTACTCAGTGCTAATAAGATAGTTAATAAACTTGCCACATTCTCAGCACTTAACACTCTTGCTCTTAACGCTCTTCAAGCAACTAACCAGTTCTTGATAGATAATGAGAAGCTAATGGAAGAAGCAGTAGCTGGTCAATATTTTAATACTAAGAACCTAGCATATGCTAAGTCTACTTATACTAAAGCAATACTATCTGGGGAGAGTATATCAGATACCGGTAAGTACAATAAGGATACTAAGTTATCTAGATTTATCCAAGAGTTTGACTTGATGGGTACAGAGCTTGGCTCGTTTGCTGAAAAACGTACAGGAAATAGGATATTAAAAGGCATAGATACAAATAGTTTATTTGTTTTGCAACATACAGCTGAACATGAGACTGCTGTAACTAGAGGCTTAGCTATAGCTGATACGTACAAAGGAAAACTAAAAGATAAAGACGGTAATGTAATTAAGAATGCTGATGGATCTGAAGCAAACCTATACGATGTATTTATTAAAGATGATAAAGGCAAGTGGAAAATAGATCCTAAAGTTGCTAACTTCAAGCCTATCCAGATGATTAATAAAGTATCTGGATTATATAAGAAAACTAACCAGATTAAAACTTCTATCGATGATCCTATTCTTAACAGAAGATGGTATGGTAAAGCTCTATTGATGTATCGTAGATATTTTCAACCAGGTTTGAGACGTAGGTTTGGACATGGCCATGGGATACATGTTGATACAGAAGTTGAAGGTATATCAGAAGGTATGTATCTGAGCTTCCTCCGATATATGAAAGAGTCATTTAAAAAAGGAGCTAAGTTTGGAAGTGTGTATCAGATTTTAACTCCAATGGAGAAGGCCAATGTAAAACGAACATCCATAGAAGCAGGACTGACTTTATCTTTAACAGCAATCGGAGCAATACTTGCTGGAATGATGACTGATGATGATGAAGAGGATGATTACGTATCAGCATTTGCAGCTTATCAAGCTATGAGAATATCATCAGAGCTATCTCAGTTCTACAACCTAAAAGAATTCTATAGATTTGCTTCGTCTCCTACAGCTTTAGATAAGCCATTCATAAATTCAATAGAATTAATCTGGCACTTAGGTACTAAAGAACTACCATATAGAATTGGACTAAGAGATGAAGATGGCATTTACTATGAAAGAAAAACTGGAGCATATGAGAAAGGAGATTTGAAACTAACTAAGCTATTCAGAGATGTTGCCCCAATACTTAGAGGTATTGACAAGACAACTAATCCTCAGGATGCACTTAAGTTCTTCATTGCTCCTCCAGGAGCTGTATAGATGGGCTAAAAAAAGGGGGCTATTGCCCCACTTCTTTTATCTTCAGCCTATCATAATCTTCCATTAGCTTCTTTAAGTACAGAGCTAAATCAAGAGCTTCTTCATAGGCATGTTGCAGCCACTCTTGTTTAGATAGGTCCTTCCTATCCATAGTTGTACCGTATGTTGCTAGTCCTCTCTCTTCACGGACTTTTAAATCCATGATCACTGATTGCAATAGTTTACTTGGTTCTTTCATTTTATACCCGATAAGTTATAATTCCTAAAGTTACTAAACTTTTGCACCCTCTAGGGTATAACTCTCATTATCCCAAAAGTGATCACAAGTTTTATCTTCTTTGAGAGGAATGCCTAAGAAGTAACTCTGTCTCCAATCACTTGGGGTAGCAGTACTTCTATAACATCTCTCTTTCATAGGACAGTCTTGCCCTGAGCACATTGTAATATCTGGCATTACGGTTCTTGTATTTGTCCCCCATCCCAAGTGTCTTGAGGTAACGGCTGCTCTATTTCGTAAGAGCCGTTAACCCAATCGATAGGACTGGAGAGATTATCATTAGCCTTCATAAAGCAATTACTCCCAACAAACCCAGCCTTCATACTTCCATAAACCTCAGCTGCTGG